>Ga0194124_10001026_pt1 | contig 38220 bp, 42 predicted proteins | sample TA2KigCas0mmetaG_FD_148605 | JGI IMG/M metagenome (GOLD analysis project Ga0194124, IMG submission 148605) | Freshwater microbial communities from Lake Tanganyika, Tanzania - TA2015031 Kigoma Deep Cast 0m | ecosystem: Environmental > Aquatic > Freshwater > Lake | place: Tanzania: Lake...
ACCCAAGGCCGAGTGGCTCGTGCTGGTCGGCGTCTGCACCCATCTCGGCTGCGTGCCGATGGGCAACAAGTCGGGCGACCTGAAGGGCAATTTCGGCGGCTGGTTCTGCCCCTGCCACGGCTCGCACTACGACACCTCGGGCCGCATCCGAAAGGGACCGGCGCCCAAGAACCTCGAGGTTCCGCCCTACCAGTTCGTGAGCGACACGCTCGTTCGCATCGGCTGACGCCGTCCAGGAGACTAAGAACATGGCTTCGCAGCACGGCACTCCGCCGGTCTTCAGCAACAAGCTCGTTGCCCCCCGTCCAGGAGACTAAGAACATGGCTTCGCAGCACGGCACTCCGCCGGTCTTCAGCAACAAGCTCGTTGCCTGGATCGACCATCGCCTGCCGATCTTCTCGTATATCGAGAAGGAGTATCACACGTTCCCGATGCCCCGGAACGTCAACTACTTCTGGAACTTCGGCGCCATCGCCACGATCCTGCTGGTGCTGATGATCGCGACCGGCGTGGTGCTGGCGACCAACTACACGGCGCATGTCGACTTCGCGTTCCAGTCGGTCGAGCGCATCGACCGCGACGTGGCGCAGGGCTGGCTGATCCGCGACCTGCACATGAACGGCGCGTCGTTCTTCTTTATCGCCGTCTACATCCACATGTTCCGCGGTCTCTATTACGGATCCTACAAGGCGCCGCGCGAGCTGCTCTGGATCCTGGGCGTCGTCATCCTGCTGCTGCTGATGGCGACCGCGTTCATGGGCTACGTGCTGCCGTGGGGCCAGATGAGCTTCTGGGGCGCCACCGTCATCACCAACCTGTTCTCGGCGATCCCGGTCGTCGGCCCCTCGATCGTGGAGTGGCTGTGGGGCGGTTTCGCGGTCGAGAACCCGACGCTCAATCGCTTCTTCGCGCTGCACTACCTGCTGCCCTTCGTGATCGTGGGCGTGGTCGCGCTGCATGTGGTCGCGCTGCACCAGCACGGCTCCAACAATCCGCTGGGCATCGACCCCAAGGGCCCGCAGGACACCGTGCCGTTCCACCCCTATCTCACCATGAAGGACGGCTTCGGCGTCATGGTGTTCCTCCTGGTGTTCTGCGCGTTCGTGTTCTTCGCGCCGGACTATCTCGGCCATCCCGACAACTACGTGAAGGCCGACCCGCTGGTCACCCCGCCGCATATCGTGCCGGAATGGTACTTCCTGCCGTTCTACGCGATCCTGCGCGCCGTGCCCGACAAGCTGGGCGGCGTGATCGCGATGTTCGCCGCGATCGCCGTGCTCTTCATCCTGCCCTGGCTCGACACCAGCCGGGTGAAGTCCTGCACCTTCCGCCCGATCTACAAGTGGTTCGTGTTCGTGCTGCTGATCGACTGCGTCATTCTCGGCTTCTGCGGCGCCAACCCGGCGGAAGGTTTCTGGGTGCCGCTGAGTCAGGTCGCGACCGCCTACTACTTCTTCCATTTCCTCATTCTCTTGCCCGTGCTGGGCAAGATCGAGCGGCCACTGCCATTGCCGCACAGCATCGCCGACGCGGTGCTGAAGAAGAAGGCGGGGTAGGCCGATGCGCAAACTGATCCTCGCGAGCGCCGTCGCGCTCGCGGCCCTCGCCCCCGTCGCCGGCCACGCCGCCGGCGGTGACTCGATCTTCCCGATGCCGCCGGTGAAGTGGTCCTTCTCCGGACCTTTCGGCACCTACGACCGCGCCGCCGCCCAGCGCGGCTTCCAAGTCTTCAAGGAAGTCTGCACGGCCTGTCACTCGCTGTCGCTGGTGGCCTATCGCAACCTCACCGAACTGGGCCTCACCGAGAACCAGGTGAAGGCGATCGCGGCCGAGTACCAGGTGCCGGACCTCAATGACGAGGGCCAGCCGATCGAACGGCCGGCGCGTCTCTCGGATCGTTTCAAGAAGCCGTTCGCCAACGACGCCGCCGCGGCCGCCGCCAACCAGGGCAAGGCGCCGCCGGACCTCAGCCTGATCGTCAAGGCGCGCGCCGGCGGTGCGGACTACACCTATGCGCTCCTGGTGGGGTACGCCGACTACGCCAAGCTCTCGGCCGAGGACAAGGCCAAGCTCGACAAGCAGGTGCAGAAGGCGTCGGGCGATCCCAAAGCCAAGTTCGAAGTCACCAAGGACGAGAACTTCAACAAGTACTTCCCCGGCTACAAGATCTCCATGGCGGCGCCGCTCGCCGCCGACAAGGTGACCTATGTCGACGGGACCAAGGCGACGCTCGAGCAGCTCTCCGCCGACGTGACGCACTTCCTGGCCTGGGCGTCGGAGCCCAAGCTGGAAGACCGCAAGCGGACCGGCGTGCGCGTGCTCCTGTTCCTGCTGGTGCTGACCGGTCTGATGTACGCCGTGAAGCGCCAGGTCTGGGCCGACAAGCACTGACCGGGGCCCCGACCCGGCGGATTCCAGCCGGACCACCGAGGCTCCAAGCCGAGGCCCCGCCGCACCCGCGACGGGGCCTTCGCATTTCAGGGCGCGCCCTTCATCCCATCGCAGGTGTGATCCCGCGCGGAGCGCCGGATCCGTCTCGTTGGAGGGCACTACATCGCGATGGCGCGCCAGCCGAACCACAGGCCGAGCGCGATGAGGCAGGCTGCGAATACACGCTCGGTGAGGCGCAAGGTGTGCGTCGACGCCGCGTAGGCAGGCGCGAACGCGGCCGCGGCGAACACGATGCCGACATGGACGATCGTCGAGACGGCGATATGCAGGCCGCCGAGTGTCGCCTGCATGGCCAGATCGCCACCGGCGAAGGCGGGCACGACGCTAAGGTAGAACAGCCAGGTCTTGGGACTGAGCAGGTTGGCCGCCCAACCCCGCGCGGCGTGTCGCCAGTTCCCGGCTGCGACATCGGCGAGCGGCGTCGGCGGCCGGCCGGCGTCTCGCCAAGCGTCGATGCCGATCCAGAGAAAGAACGCCGCGCCCAGCGCGCCCAGAACATGCCCGGCGGCATGCAGGTGCGGCGCGAGCAGGCGATGCGCCGCCAGCGCGACGACCAGCGCCAGCGCGAAGGCCAGCGCCGCACCGAGACTTGCGGAGAGCCCGGCCTGTCGCCCCCGGGTCAGCGCGATCGACGCCAGGTAGCCCATGTTGGGACCGGGGGTCAGCTCCATGATCACCACGGCGATCAGGAACTCCCCGAGCCGCGCCTCGCCCATGTCAGCGGGCGCGAGCGGCGCGCCGTTCGATCGCCTCGGCGCGTGCCAGCAGCCGGCGGGCGCGGTCGATCACCGGGATGTCGATCATCTTGCCGTCGACCTGGAAACTGCCGCGCCCCTCGGCGCGCGCCTGGTCGTCGGCCGCGATCAGCTTGCGGGCGTGCGCGAGCTCCTCGGGCAGCGGCGTGAAGGCGCGGTTCAGGACCTCGACCAGGGCGGGATGCACGCAGGTCCCGCCAGCGAAGCCGAAGCGTCGCGCCCGCTCGGCGCTCAGCCGGTAGGCTTCGGTGTCGGAATAGTCCGCGACGGTGCCGAGAATGCCGAACATCGGAAGGCCGTGCGCCTGGGCGGCGAAGGCGACCAGCCGCTTGGGCAATTCAAGCGTCTCGTCGCCCGGCACCGCGCCGGTCTCAAGCGCGAAATCCTCGCCCCCCAACATCATGCCGACGAGACGCGGCGCGCGCTCGGCGATGTCGTGCGCCTCCTTGAGTGCGCGTGGGTGCTCAATCATCGCGGCAAATCCGATGCCGCCCGATGGCAGGCCGCGTTCGCGCTCCAGATCGCTCACCGCCTCGTCGAGCAGCGCCAGATGCTGCACGCCCTCGGCCTTGGTGATGAAGAGCGCCGAAACGCCCGGCCGGACCGCCGCGTCCAGATCGGCCATCGCCAAGCGCAGTGGCCGGTTGATACGTACCGCGACGTCGGCGCCGCGAGAGCCCACCGCCTTGACCGTCGCCGCCAGCATCTCTCTCGCCCGCGGCTTGTCGGCGGGCTGCACGCTGTCTTCGAGATCGACCAGCACGCAATCCGCGCCGCGGTCGGCGGCCTTGTCGATGAAGCGCGGCACGTTGCCGGGCACATAGAGGATCGAACGCCAGACGGGCGGCGGGGGGCGATTCACGGCTTGGCGGCTCCCTTGCGTGTCACGATGGCACCGGCAGCCAGCCGCTCGGCATAGACGGTCTCGCCCAGCAGCGGGCGCAGCACCGCCTCGTTGTGTTCGCCCACCGTGGGCGCGCCATGGCGCAACACGCCCGGCGTGCCGTCGAGGCGCGGCACGACGGGGTGAGTCGGCAGGCTCTGCATGTCGGCATCGTCGATCTCGATCAGCGCGCCGCGTTCCAGCACATAGTCGTCCTGACCGATCTGGGAAATGTCGTAGACCGGCCCGATGGTGACGCCCGCCTCGTCGAAGTAGCGCAGGTTCTCGGCGAGATCGCGCGCGCCGACGAAGTCGCCGATCAGCCGGTCCAGCTCGGCATGGTTCTCCACCCGATCGTTGTTGGTGCGAAAGCGCGGATCCGTCACCAGTTCGGGATGGCCGATCTTGACCATCACCCGCTCGGCCATCGATTGCGTGGAGGCCGAGAGGCAAACCCACTTGTCGTCGCGCGTGCGATAGACGTTGCGCGGCCCGGCGTTGGTCGAGCGGCTGCCGACACGCGGCTTGATCTCGCCGGTCAGACGGTGGTTCGCGGCCTGCGGTCCCAGCACCGAGAACAGCGGATCGAACAGCGGCAGATCGATGGTCTGACCCCGCCCGCCATTGGTTTCGACCTCGCGCAGCGCCACCAGGACGGCGCCGTAGCCGTAGAGCGCGGCGACGCAATCGGCGAGATACATGGGCGGCAGCACGGGCTCGCGGTCCTCGAATCCGTTCATCGAGGCGAAACCGCTATAGCCCTCGATCAACGTCCCGAAGCCCGGCTTGTGGCGATAGCGGCCGTCCTGGCCCCAGCCCGAGATGCGCACGACCACCAGCTTCGGATTGATCGCGTGCAGCTTCTCCGGCGCCAGTCCCATCTCTTCGAGGACGCCGGGCCGGAAGCTCTCGACGAGGATGGCGGCGCCCGCGACCAGTGCCCGCACCGTTTCCCGTCCGGCCTCCGAGCGCAGGTCGAGCGCGACGCTCTTCTTGTTGCGGTTATAGACCTTCCACGCGGTCTCGACGCCGCGCACCCGCCAGGAGCGGAGCGAATCGCCCTCCGGCGGCTCGACCTTGATCACCTCGGCGCCGAAATCGGCGAGCTGGAGCGTGAGCACATTGCCCGCCACCAGCCGCGACAGGTCGACGACGCGCACGCCATCGAGGGGGCCGGTCGCGGTGCGGTCGTAGGCGACGTGGCGCGGTTTCTTGCTCATCGCGGCCCTCAGCCGACGTGACGGGCCATGAACTCCAGCGTGCGCGCATAGGCCTGCGCGGAGGCAAGCGCGTCGTAGCTGCCGCGCTCGTCGCAGTGGAAGCCGTGGTCGGCGGGATAGTCGAAGACCTGCACGCCGGGATGCAGCGCCCGCAGTTCGTTCACATGCGTCATCGGGATGTGCGCATCCTTGTCGCCGAAATGCAGCATGGTCGGGCAGCCGGGCTTCTCGCCCTTGGCGCCATGGATGCCGCCGCCGTAGTAGCCGATGGCGCAGTCGGGCTTCAGCCGTGTGGCGGCAAGCCAGGTGACGGTACCGCCCCAGCAGAAGCCGGTGATGCCGACCTTCTTCGCGCCGCGCTTGCGCAGTTCGGCGATGGCGGCGGCGGCGTCCTGCACCGCCTTGTCGGTGCCGAGCGACATCACATGGCCGCGGCCTTCCTGGATGGTCTCGGGCGTGTAGCCGAGTTCGATGCCGGGCCGGATATGGTCGAAGTGGCAGGGGGCGAGGGCCAGGTAGCCGTCGCGCGCGAAGCGGTCGGTCACGGCGCGGATGTGGTTGTTGACGCCGAAAATCTCCATCGTCACGACGATGCCGCCCTTGGGCGCCGACTTGGGCGTCGCGAGATAGCCGCCGATCTCGCCTGCGGCCGATGCAATCCGGATGTATTCACCCATGAGAAATCCTCCCGTTCCGGGCGGCATAGGACATGGTATTGCCGCGCGCTTCAAGCGATCCGGGGAAGGTCAGCCATGTACGTTCCGAAACACTTCGAAGGCGCCGAGTCCGATGCCCGCGAGATCATGGCCGCGCACAGCTGGGCGCTGCTCACCACGACCGATGCCGAGGGCGCGCCACTCACCACGCACCTCTCGCTGCTGTGGCGCGCCGAGGGCGGCCCGCAGGGATCGTTGATCGGACATATGGCGCGGGCCAACCCGCATTGGCGCCTGTTCGCGCGCGGCACGCCGTCGCTCGCCCTATTCTGGGGGCCGCACGCCTATGTGTCGCCGACCTGGTACACGCCGGGCGCCAAGGTGCCGACCTGGAACTATGTCACCGTCCATGCCTGGGGTCGGGTGGAGATCGTCAACGAGACCGCGGGGGCGCTCGCCATTCTGGCCGACCTCGCGCGCGCCTACGAAGGCGAGGCCGGCTGGACGCTGGGCGCGCTGCCCCCCGGCAATGCCGAGGCGCAGACCCGGGGCATCGTCGCCTTCCGGATGCCGATCGAGCGGCTGGAGACCAAGCTCAAGCTCAGCCAAAACCGCGACGCCGGCGATCGCGCGCGGGTCGCGGCGAAGCTCGAGGCCAGCGCCGATCAGGACGCGCGCGCGACCGCGCGCTGGATGCGACGCACCGGCAGCTGAGGTCGGATCAGGCTTTCGCGAACCGGGTGTAGTCGGCCGCCACTTCGCGGACCGCCGTCTCGTAGATCCGCTTGCCATGCTCGGGTGTGGCGAGATTGGGGTCGGAACCGATGCGGCCATCCGGGAAGGCGCGGCGATAATCCTCGGCATCGGCAAAGCCGCCGGTGGGCGCCACGCGCGGCTCCATCGGCATCTGCTTCATCGTCTCGGGGTACTTGTACCAGGTCAGCGCCACTTCCGAGGGCGTGGCGTGGCTGCCTTCGCTCGCGCCATAGAGCTCGCGACTGAGCTCCTTTATGCCCGGCCCGTCCCACCAATTGCGCAGGCTGCACTTAATCGGCGGCTGGTTCGACAGGCGCTCCAGCGAACGCTCGGCGTAGATCTCGGAAAACGCCGCCGTCACCGTGGCGACGTTGCCGCCATGCCCGTTCACGAAGAAGAACCGCGTGAAGCCGTGCCGGGCGAGGCTCTGCACCTGATCGCGCACCACCGCGATCAGCGTGGTCGGACGCAGCGTGACCGAACCCGGGAAGGCGAGGTGGTGCTGCGCCATGCCGACCGAGATGGTCGGCGCCACCAAAGCGCCCGCGGCCTCGCCGACGCCGCGCGCGATCATCTCAGCGGTGAGCGCGTCGGTGCCGATCAGTCCGGTCGGCCCGTGCTGCTCCGTTGAGCCGATCGGCACGATGATCCCGGTCGACCGCTTGAGATAGTCCTCGACCGCGGTCCAAGTCTGGAGCTGGAGTTGCATATGGTCTTGTTACTCTAGTTCGGTGCGCGCGCCAGTCGGCTTGCGCGCGCGATTGACATTGATCAGCCGTCAACTTCGTGTGCGGTCAAGAACATCGCCTTCTGGAGAGCCTCGAAAAACTGCTGATACGGTTTGGGGTCTTCGACAGCCGTAATGTTGAACTGTGCGTTTGCTCGGACCAGGGTCTGGGTTGTGCCGCGCTCGCGCACCGTCACGGTCATGCGGAGTGCGTAGCGGTCCAACTTGGTGGCAGACACTGTACCTAGCGTCGCATCTGCCTTGTCGATGACGAAACCCAAATCCTGGAGAGTCGCGATGACTGTCCGCAGTGTTTTCTGTCGGTCCACTGTATCGAAGGCGCGAGTCTGGTAGCTGCGCAATTGAACAGCCGACTGAGTGGTGGCCAAGATTTGCTGGCGGCTATCGGTCTGGCAAGCTGGCACCGCAAAGGTAATCAATACAACGGCGAGCAGGCGCTTGCTCATGATCAAATCTCCTGTGCCGTGAGAAACACCGACTGCCCGAGCTTGTCGAAGAACTCCTGGTAGATCTTGGGGTCCTTGAGCCCTTCGATTGTTGTGAGTTCGTTCCGGGTGTTCCAGACCAAGCGCTGGAACGTGATGCGGACCGCCGTATCCTTTTCGCCATCGACGGGTAACGTGACGAGACTCGCACGAATCTTCTGGTTTCGGTCGGTAGGCATGTACGCGCCAAAAAGAATTGCAATGAAGACCGCGGCGACAACCTGCCCTGCTTCAGTCGCGTCGCGATTCTTGGACGACACGATGACGCCCAAGCGCGATTCGCTCTCGTCGATCTGGAAGCCAAGATCTTGAAGGACCTGCGCGCTCGCGCGAAGGAGCCGTTCCTCGTCTTTGGTGCCGAAGCGGCGCGTCTGGAGTTGGCGGTCCTGCAGTGCGGAGGCCGATAGCTGCAGCGCCTCCGGTGGAATGGTTTGTTGGCAACCCGTGAGTGCCACGACGCCCGCCCCGAGCAGGAAGGCGCGCCTCGATTTATTGGTCATTCCCCCCCCTCCGATGTGTGTGTCGCTCCTAGAAGCTGGACTGCCGATATGCGAAGTCGCGTACGCGCCTGTTGCCGTCAAACTTGATGATGATCGTGAGTGTACGCTGCGTCGTCGACCGGGCGCCTGTGGCTTGGCTGGCCCCCACGCCACCCGCGCCACCCAACAAACCTGCGCCGACCAGTCCACCACCCAGAACCAGTGCGTTCACGCCTCCGGAGCTCGTGGAATAAACACTCTCCGTGGAAAACCCCCTCATCGGTGGTCACAATATTGGGTGATCCGAGGACCGACACTACCTCGTCACCACTCATGCCGACGCGAATCTCCCGTTGTACAGTCCCCACCGTCAACCGGTCGCGATCGGTGTTCGCGACCGCAGCGCGATGCTCCTGCGCCGACATGCAGGCACCGAGAGATAGCGCGGCAGCAGCAAGCGCCGGCGCAAGCTTCCAAGCGATGTAAACGCGCATGTGGTCGACCCTTCTAGGTTGTAGCCCGAGCAAGGCACCCGCGAGTCCAACCCTAGGTTCCGGCCCACCGTTCGCCAAGTGAAAATTGGCCTGCCGCTTCAACCCTCGGCAATGATTCAGCTGCGGCGACGCGCCGTCGTTCGTTCAAACCGGTGGTGCGCCGAGGTCGCCTTCGCTGTTGATCAGCAGAATGCGCGCGTCGCCGTCCAGTCCGAGGGCGCGGCGCGCCTCGGGCTCGGTCGCGGCCCGCATCAATCCGGCGAGGCCGGCGGCACCTGAGAAGCCCGCTGCCAAGGCGGGATCGCCGCCGTCGGGTCGCGCGAGCAGGCGCCGCGCCGCGACCGCGTCCCCCTCGCGGATGGTCATGAACCAGTCCGCGCCGAGGCCGATGATCGGCCAGGTCACGGGCGAGATCTCGCGGCAGGCGAGGCCGCCCATCGCGGTCGTGGCGTCGCCGCTCGCCAGGGTAGGCTGGCCGGCGCGGTTGCTCTGGAACCAGCAATCCGCCGTCTCGGGCTCAACCACGATTGAGAGCGGCCGGCGCGGCAACGCCGCCCACAACATGCCGATCATCGCGGCCGCCAGGCCGCCCACGCCGGCCTGCACGAAGAGATGAGTCGGACCCTCGGGCCATTGCGTGGCCAGCATTTCCTCGGCGATCAGGCTGTAGCCCCGCATCACGCGGACCGGCGCGCGCTCGTAGCCCTCCCAGGACGTGTCCGACACGACCGTCCAGCCCTCGGCGGCCGAGCGGCGTCGGCACTCCGCGACCGCCGCGTCGTAGTCGCCTGCGACCCGGATCACCTCGGCGCCGCGCGCGCGGATGGCGGCCTCCTTGGCGGCATCCGTGAAGGCCGGCAGGAATACCACGCAGCGCCGTCCGAACAGCCGCGCGCCGGCCGCGACCGCACGGCCATGATTGCCCGAGCTCGCGGTGGCAAAGACCATGTCGGCCGTCACGTCCGCGCCATCGCCCGCCAGCACCGCGTCGAAGCTGGTCTGGCGATGATCGGCCTCGTCGATGGCGCTGGCCAGCTCGCCATAGACGGCCAGCACCCCGCCCAACGCCTTGAAGGCACCGAAGCCGAACCGCTTGCTTTCGTCCTTGATGCGCAGATCGCCGAGGCCCCATCGGGCGGCGAGTGCGGGCAGCGCCAGCAACGGGGTCGGCGCGTGCAGGGGACAGCGCGCCATCGTGGCCGCGAGCTCATCGAGGCCACTGGGATCGATCACGGCCCGCTGGGCCGGACCATAGGGCGCTCGCCGGTCGGCACGGGGATTGGGGCTGAGCCAGGGCAGGGTCATCGTCCGGACATAGCATGGCCCGGCGCCGCCGAATCCCATAGACTGCCGTCAAACGGAGACGAACGCATGAAAGTGAATGTGGAAGTGACCTGCACGCCGGAGGAGGCGCGGGCGTTTTTCGGCCTGCCCGACATCAAGCCCATGCAGGACCGGGTGCTCGGGCAGATCGAGGATCGCCTCAAGAGCGGCCTCGATGCGATGAACCCCGAGACGGTCTTCAAGACCTGGCTGCCCGCCTCCATGCAGGGGGTGGATCAGCTGCAGCAGCTCCAGCAGGCCTTCTGGACGCAGCTCGCCTCGATCGCGACCGGCGGCACCAAGAAATGAGCGCACGCGAACAGGCGACGGATCCCGCGCCCTACTACGAGGCCCATGTTTTCTGCTGCACGAACCGGCGGCCGGCCGGCCACCCGCGCGGCTGCTGCGCGGAGCGCAATGGCGAGGCGCTGCGCGACTACATGAAGAACAAGGCGAAGGCGCTTGGCCTCAAGAACGTTCGGATCAACAGCGCCGGCTGCCTCGACCGCTGCGAGCTGGGCCCGACCGTCGTGATCTATCCCGAGGGCGTCTGGTACAGCTGCGCCACCGAGGCCGACATCGACGAGGTGCTGGACGTGCATTTGGCCAAGGGTGGTCGTGTGGCGCGTCTGATGCTGCACACGGCCGACAAGCGGCCGGAGGATCGCGCGCGGCGGGGCTAGAATGATCCCGCTCCGACTGGACCCAGCCGGGGCGGACAGCCGATGGCCGAGCGATGGCGAATGGCGTGTTTCCGTTCAGGGGGAACTGCGGGAGCGGTTCGTTCTGAGCTGAAGACAGTCTGGCGCGGAGGAGCCGATGCGGGGGTTGCTGGCGGTTTTCGTCCTGCTGATCGTGACGGGCGCGGCACTGGCCTGGGGCGCCTGGGCGTCCCGCCCGGCCGATGCGCCGCGTGCCCTGAAGCAGCGGTTGGCCGACTCCGAGCTGCGTGCCGCCGCCCTTGCTGCCGATCACCGCTCGCTGGGCGACCGGCTGGCGGCGGCTCAGGAAAGAGGTTCACTCGCCGATCAGGCGCGCGAGCAGATCCGCAACGACTCCGAACGCGCCTTCACCGGATTCCGCGCCCAACTCGCCGAGGCGCAGCGGCTGACACTGGAGCTGCGCGGCCATCTCGAGGCCGAGCGGCAGGCCCGTCTGGCCGCCGAGCGTGCCGCCGTCGAGGGGCGCCAGAGCGGCGAGCGGCGCCTCACCGATGTGCAGACCGACGCTGAGCGCCGCGTGGCGCAGGCGCGCGAAGAGACGGAGCGCGCGCGTCGCGAGGCCGAAGCCACGGTCACCGTGATGCGCGCCGAACTCGCCTCGCGCGAGCAGTTGCGTCGTACCGAAGAGACACGAGCGGCCGCGCCGAGCGCCGGTACGGCCGTTGAAATCGCCACCGCCATGGGCACACAGGGCCGCGTCCAGCTCGCTGGCGTGGTCTTTGGCTCCAACAGCGCGGAGCTCGCGGCGCCCGCCCGCGCGGCGTTGGATCAGGCGGCGCAATACCTCAAGGCCAACCCCGGGGTCGGGGTGCATATCGTCGGCCATACCGACAGCCGAGGCGATGCCGCCGCCAACCTCGCGCTCTCGGAACGTCGCGCTTCGGCGGTTGCCCGCGACGATCTCGTCGGTCGCCACGGCATCGATCCGCGGCGTCTCGCCTGGAGCGGTGCCGGCGACCGCTGGCCAGTCGCCGACAATGCCGAGGACGCCGGCCGCGCGCTCAACCGCCGCGTCGAGATGCTCCTGCGCTGACACCGCCGCGCGAGTGTTCTCGATTCAGACGGAGCCGTTCACGCGGTTCCATGTGAACGGCAACACATCGTTCGAGACTCTACGGCTTCCAGGCGAGGAAGTTGCCGATCAGGCGGAGCCCGGTGGCCTGGCTCTTCTCCGGATGGAACTGCGTGCCTGCCATGTTGTCGCGACCGACAATCGCGGCGAAGGCGCCGCCATAGTCGGCGCTGGCGAGCCGGGTCTCGGGTGTCGCGGTGCGCAGGTGGAACGAGTGCACGAAGTAGGCATGCGCGCCGGGCGCGATGCCTTCCAGCAGGGGATGAGCGCCGAGTTCCGCCAGCTCGTTCCAGCCCATGTGCGGGATCTTGAGCGCGCGGTCCGCCGGCTCGAGACGCACCACGTCGCCCGCGATCCAGTCGAGCCCTTCGTGCACGCCGTATTCGACGCCACGGGTAGCCATCAGCTGCATGCCGACGCAGATGCCGAGGAACGGCTTGCCGCGCTCGAGCACTTCGCGGCGCAGCGTCTCGACCATGCCGGGCACGGCGTGCAGCCCGGCGCGGCAATCGGCGAAGGCGCCCACCCCCGGCAGCACGATGCGATCCGCCGCCGCCACCTCGGCGGGCCGGGCGGTGACGTGGATCGACTCGTGCGTGCCGCGCTCGCGTGCCGCGCGCTCGAACGCCTTGGCGGCGGAGCGCAGATTGCCCGAGCCGTAGTCGACGATGGCGACCGTCATCGCTGCCGCCTAGAGCGCGCCCTTGGTGCTGGGCACCGCACGGCTCTGCCGGGGATCGATCTCGCAGGCGACCCGCAGCGCGCGCGCCAGTCCCTTGTGAAGCAGCTCTCGACGATATGATGGTTGTTGTCGCCGTAGCGGTTGTTCACATGCAACGTGAGACCGCCCAACTGAGCGAAGGCCTGGAACCATTCCTTGAAGAGTTCGGTATCCATCGTGCCGAGCTTGGGGCGCGAGAACGCGACGTTCCAGATCAGGTAGGGCCGGTTCGAGGCGTCGAGCGCCACCTCGGTGAGCGTCTCGTCCATCGGGATCGCGGCGGCGCCATAGCGGCGGATGCCGGCGCGATCGCCGAGCGCGAGGCTGAGGCACTGACCCAGCACGATGCCCGAATCTTCGGTCGTGTGGTGATAGTCGATATGCAGGTCGCCTTCGGCGCGCAGCGAGATGTCGATCAGGCTGTGGCGCGACAGCTGCTCCAGCATATGGTCGAGAAAGCCGATGCCCGTTCTGATGTCGTAGACGCCGGTGCCATCGAGATTGATCGCCGCGGCGATCCGCGTCTCCTTGGTGGCACGGCGCACGAAGGCGCGGCGACCGCCCGTGCCGGGGGTCGTGAGATCGGCCTCTTTTGCTTTGGCGGCGGACTTTCGGACGGCCTTGCGGGCCATGGGCTGGTTCCTCGCTCTGAAGGCGCCTTCATACAGGAGCGGGCGTCACCCGGTCGAGCGCGCGGCGCGTCACAACGACGCCCGCCAGTACCACCAAACCACCGACCGCGCGGGCAGGCGTCAGCTCGTCGCCGAAGAACAGGACCGAGAGGCCGACCCCGGCCACGGGGATCAGGTACATATAGACCATCACGGGGCCCACCCCGAGGCGGTCGAGGCCGTAGGTGAGGCCGAGGAATGCCACACCGACCGGAAAGATCGCCGTGTAGAGCCAAAAGCTCCAGAGCTGATCGTCGAGGCGGGCGAACCCGCTACCACCCTCGACCAGGAGCGCGAGCGGCACCAGCAGCCCCGCGCCAAGGAGAGTGGTCCAGGCCATCACCCGGAGCGCGCCCAGGCGCGCGTTGAAGGGGGCGCCGCGATCGACATAGAGCGCCCAGGCGAAAGCGGCGACCAGCCACAGCGCCGCCCCTACCGGATCGACCGCCCCCAGGGTCACGCGCGTGAGGTCGTTGTTCACCACCAGCACGACGCCCGCGAAGGCGATCGCGATACCGAGCCAGCCCGCCGCCGGGAGGACGCGCCCGTTGGCTCGCGCGATCAGCGCGGAGAATGCCGTCGTGGTGGTCATCAGGATCGACCCGAGGCTCGGCTGGGTGCGTTCGATGGCGAGCCCCCAGCAGGACTGAAAGAAGGTGACGCCCAGAATGGCCAGCAGAAGCATCGCCGGCAGGTCGCGCGCCGGCAGTCCGAGCGGACGGCGCATCAGCGCCATCGCGGCGAACAGAAACGCCGCCGCGAGGAGATAGCGCGATCCGCTGAACAGCAGCGGCCCCAGACCGGCCAGCACCTCTTTGGCGAAGGGGTAGCTCGACCCCATCAGCATGGCGGTGCCCACCATCACGAGATCGCCCGTCCAGCGGGCGCGCGGTGTCACGCCTGCGACCGGTTCTTGGGTGGCTTCTGGGCGCCCCAGAGGCCGAACAGCGCGCCCGCGACGCGGCGAATCTGGATCTCCTCCGAACCCTCGGTGATGCGATAGCGCCGGTGGTGACGGAAGATGTGCTCGAACGGAAAGTGCCGGGAATAGCCGACGCCACCATGCACCTGCATGGCGCGATCGGCGGCGTCACAGACCAGCCGGTTGGCGCGGTAGTTCGACATGGCGACCCACTCGCTCACCTGCATGTGGTGCTCGCGATCGAGGTACCAGGCGGTCTTGCGCACCAGCCCGCGCGTCATCTCGGCTTCGGTATGCAGCTCGGCCAGCGGGAACTGGATTGCCTGGTTGGTGCTGAGCTTCTTGCCGAACACGGTGCGCCGGTTGGCATAGGCCACCGACATGTCGATGCAGTATTGCCCCGCACCGAGGCTTGAGGCGGCCTGGCGGATGCGGTTCTCGTGCACGAAGGTCTGCGCCACGTCGAGCGCATGACCTTCCTCGCCCAGCATGGTCGAGGCCGGAACGACGACATCCTTCAGCGACACTTCGGCGTGGTCCGACGGCATGTTGAAGGTCCACCACATGTACTCGACCTTGAAGCCGGGCGTGGAGACCGGCACCAGGAAGCAACTGATGCCGCGGGCGTCGCCCGGCGCGCCCGACGAGGTACGGGCGAAGACGAGGTCGTGGGTCGCCGAGTGCATGCCGGTGTTGAAACGCTTGGCCCCATTGATCACCCAGTCGCCGCCGCGCTTCACCGCGGCCGTCTCCATGAAGGTGGCATCCGAGCCGTGGTTGGGTTCGGTGAGTCCGAACGCGACCCGCGCTTTGCCCTGGATCGAGGGTTCGACGAACTGCTCGCGCTGCTCCTTGGTGCCGAAGCGGTGGATCAGCAGCAGCGAGGGGAAGTTGCCGACAATCGAGCTCTCGTTCTGGAGGTCGTTGTGCAGGCCTAGCCCCTTATGGGCGAGATGCTCGCGGATGATCGCCATGGCGAGATTGGAGCCGTCCTTGCCGCCCAGCTCCTTCGGCAGCGCGAAGCGGAAATGGCCGGCGCGGTCGGCGCGGCGCTTCATTTCAGCCAGCAGCTCCTCCCACTCGGGCCGAGGCTGGCCGTCATTGTCCCAGTCTGTACGGGCGTGCTCGCGGCGGTGGTCGAAGAAGCGGATATTGTCGTTCTCGCGCTCCAAAGGCCGGATCTCGCGCTCGATGAAGGCGTCGAGTTCGGCGAGATAGGCAGTGATCTCCGCCGGAATGTCGAAATTCATGTCGCGGGCTCCCGTGTAAACGCTCGTTCACCGGCCACGATAGCGCATTTTTCCGTCCCTAGAAGGCTCTCGCGCGGCGCCTGGTGAGCTCAGCCCGCGGGCAGATCCACCAGGAAGACGCTGCCGCCCAAAGACGCGCTCCGTTCGCAGCGTACATCGCCGCCATGGCGGCGGGCGATCTGGCGCACCAAGGCGAGGCCAAGTCCGCTGCCTCGACCGTCTTCGTGGCTGCCCGCCAGGCGATGGAACGGCTCGAAGATGCGTTCCCGCTCGCTCTCGGGCACGCCCGGACCGCGATCAGATACCGACAGTCGCGCGCGCGCGCCGTCCGACGTGACCGCGACCTCGATCGGCCCCGGGCCGCCGTAGCGTTGCGCGTTCTCCAGCAGGTTTCGCACCAGCCGGCGCAGCAGCAGGCGCTCGCCCGTGACGGACACCGGCGTGCCCGTCACATCGGCCTCGAAGGGCGCGGCTTCCTCGGCGGCGAGCGCCAGCAGGTCAAGGTTCTCGGGCCGCTCCGCTGTGCGCACCGCGTCGAGCCGGCTCGAGAGCAGGATTCCGTCGATGAGCCGATTCAGCTCGGCGACATCCTGGCGCAACCCCGCGCGCAGCGCGGGATCGGCATCGTCGCGCATCGAGCCGGCGACCATGGCGATGCGGGCCAGCGGCGCGCGCAGCTCGTGCGAGCAATTGGCCAGCAACAGCCGATGGGCGGCCACCAGCTCCTCGATGCGCGCTGCCGAGGCGTTGACGCTGCGGGCCAGCGCCGCGACTTCGTCGCGACCCTCGACCGGCACGCGCGCCGCGAGATCGCCGCCGCCCAGCCGGTCGACGCCCTCGCGCAGTCGCTCCAGTCGCCCGGTGAGACCGCGCACGACGGGATAGGCACCGACCGCCACGGCGATCGCCACCACGCCCAGGAAGACCGCGAGCCAGATCGCGGGATGGGTGCGTTCACGGGCGACCCGGGCGACCAACCAGCGCCCGTCGGCCAGCTGCAGGGTGAAGGCCGGCCCGCCGCGCCCGCGTCGCCAGCCGGTGCGGGCCGTCGCCGGATCGAAGGGCTGCGCCGCACGGCCGGCCGAGACGATGGGGACGCCATCCGGCCGATGCAGCGCGAGGTCGAAGCGCAGCTTGCGGTGCAGCTCATCGAGCGTGCGTTGTTGTTCGACCAAAGGCGCGTCGGCGCCGGGCAGGAGCGCGCCGGTCAGCTCCGAGATCACGTCGTAGTTGATCGGCGTGCGGTTGCGCTCGTAGGCGAGCTGCCACAGCAACGCCGCCAGCCCGATGAACACCACCAGCATGGCGATGATGGTGGCGTAGACCTTGAGGTAGAGGCGCGACATGCGCTCAGCGGTCCTGATCGCGGGCGAAGACATAGCCCGCCCCGCGGATGGTGAGGATGCGGCGCGGCTTCTTCGGATCGTCCTCGATCGCGGCGCGAATTCGCGAGACATGCACATCGACCGAGCGGTCGAAGGCCTCAAGCTTCTCGCCGCGCAGCAAGTCCATCAGCGCGTCGCGCGACAGCACGCGGCCGGCACGCTCGGCGAGCGTCAGCAGCAAGCTGAACTGCCACGACGTGAGCGGCCGCTCCTCGCCGTCCAGCCTCACCAGGCGCGCGCCGCGATCGATCTCGAGCCGCCCGAAGCGCAGAATGTCGGCGCCCGTCGCCGGTCCGCGACGTCGCAGGATGGCGCGCAGTCTGGCCAGCAGTTCGCGCGGCTCGAAGGGTTTGGCGAGATAGTCGTCGGCGCCGATTTCGAGACCGACCACGCGATCCATCGGCTCGCCGCGGGCCGTCAGCATCAGCACCGGAAGATCGGACTCCGCGCGCAGACGGCGGCAGAGATCGAGCCCGTCGGCGTCGGGCAGCATCAGGTCGAGAATGGCCGCGTCGAAACTTTCGCGCTTGAGCAGCGCCTCGCCCTCGCGCGCGGTGCCGGCCAGGGTGACGCGAAAACCCGCCCCGCCGAGATAGTCGCGGACCATCGCGGCAAGGCAGGCGTCGTCGTCGATCATCAACACGCGCTCGGCCATGCGCGCAGTATCGGCCGGTCGCGTCAGCGACGCCAGCCGCGCCGCTCGCCCATCGCCTGGACGAGCTTGCGCCGCTGTTCGGGGTACAGCAGATCGGAGGCGTCGGTCACCGCCCGAAGGAAGCGCTGCGAGGCACGGTCGGCGAGCTGTACCTGCTCGGCGCGAAGCCGCTCAAGGCCCGGCTTGTCGACGGAGGCCGCGGAGAGCGCCTGGCGCATCGCCTGGCGCGCGGTCATGTGCTGCTCGCGCATCGGCCGCAGATCGTCGATGGCGGCGTTCAGGATGTCGGCCACCTTCTTCTTCTGGTCGTCGGTGGCCTCAACCCGCCCGAGCGCGCGCCCGACGCCGTATTCAACGCGGCGCTTCAGCTCCGCGGGATCGAGATCGGCGCTCCAACCGCGCGCCTCGGCGGGCGCAGCGGTCAGGGTGACGGGGCCGCGCCGCCCGCGATCAGTCCGGCGAGGGTCGCGCGCATGCCGGCGCGGCGGGTGGTCGGGATGAGGGAAGTGAGAGCGGTCATGAGGAACTCCGGATCGCGGGACCAAGTTGCCCGCACCGTCAACCTGGGGGCTGCCCATGTCGGTCGGTTCTCGCGCCGGTAAAGTTGTGTAAAGCTCAAACGCATGACCGAGCTCCGCACGGAGCGGCTCTTGCTGCGGCCGCTTCGCCTCGACGATGCGCCGTCCTATGCCGCCATGCGTTTCAATCCCGCTGTCGCTGAATGGTTGCCGACGGCGACGCAGCCACCGCTCGACGCGGCCCGGGCCGCGATCGGCCGCTTCGCCGACGCCTGGCGCGACAGGGGCTACTCCGTCTGGGGCCTGTTCCGCGACGGCGCGCTGATCGGCCATGGCGGGCTGAACCACGTGGCCGAGTTCGCAGGCACCGAGGTGCTCTGGGCGCTGCATCCCGACGCTTGGGGGAAGGGCTATGCCAGCGAGCTTGCCCGCGCGGCTCTGGCCTTCGGCTTCGAGCGGCGCCCGCGATCTTCGCCATCACCAAGCCCGACAACCGCGCCTCGCGCGCGGTGATGGAGCGATGCAGCCTCAGCTATCGCAGTGACGGCAACTACAAGGGCTTCGATGTCGTCTACTACGACATCGACCGCGCGAGCTGGCTCAAGACGCGTCGGGATCGAGCGTGAACAACTCCGCCGGCCGTGCGACGCCGCGCAACGCATAGCGGCCGAGCGAGACCAGTCCGCCGCGGTCCGAAGCGGGAAGAGTCTGGGCGAAGGCCGCCGATACGATCAGTCGTTGGTCGAGCGTGCGGGACAGCGCGTTGATGCGCGACGCCTCGTTGACGGCCGGGCCCAACACCGTGAAATCGAGTCGACGCGGCCCGCCGAAATTGCCGTAGAGCAACTCGCCGACATGCAGCGCGAGCGTCGCGCTGGTGGTCGGCTGGCCGGCGGCCTGGCGACGGGCATTGAGCGCGGCGACCGCGCCGGGCAGGCGTCGCGCGGCGGCCAGGGCCCGCGCGCAGGCGGCCGCGACGTCGTCGTCGCGGAAGATCGCGAGCAGCCCGTCGCCCACGAACTTCAGGACCGTACCGCCTTCCTCCTCGATCAGCCCGACCGCGATCTCGGCATAGGCATTGAGCAGCGCCAGCAAATCCTCGGGCGCGGCGGTATCGGAGATGCGCGTGAAGTCGGTGAGGTCGCTCGACCAGATCGCGGCCTGCACCGGTTCAGCGCGGCCACGTTCGATGTTGCCGCGCAGCACGCGGTCGGCGGCGTCGGCGCCGAGATAGGTGCCGAGCAGCGTGCGGCCGGCGATCGCCATACGCTGGGTGTGTAGTCCCAGTCCGAAGGTGCGGATCGTGTCGCGGATCATGGCGAGTTCCTGGTCTCGGAAACCGTCGGGTCGGTCGGTCGCGAAGGAGGCGAACATCTCCTCGACCGTGCCGAAGCGCAGGATGCCGCCGAACGGCACCATGAAGGCGGCATAGTCGACGCCGCCCTCGGCATGGACCTCGCCGCAAATCGGGAAGCGCTCGCGCAGCGCGGCGTCGGTGAGATCGACGCGCATTTCGTTCCGGCCGTCCTGCAACATTGCGTGGAAGGGGCTGGTCAGCCAGCCGACCGCATCGTCGGTGGCGCCAGGCCGACGCTGGGCGGTGCGGCTGAAACCGTGTCAGTGCCGCGCTGCCAGCGTACGGCACGCGACTCGACGGTGGGGTGCAGCACGTCCGAGGCCATGAAACCGCGGAAGAGCGGCACACCGGCCGCGACCAACCGCTCGCAATACCCGTGGAACAGGGCGAAGTCGCCGCTGCCGGACAGCGCCTCGCCGATCAGCCACTCGCTGAGCCGGCGCGCATCCATCACCCCAGTCGGCGGTGGTTGCCCGCGCTCGCCGTCCCGGCCAGCACCGCCTGCGCCGCGGCGTGGGTCGCGCGATCGCCCGCGGCCAGCACCGTGCCGTCGGACGCGATGTCGAGCCGCTTGCCGGCCCAGTCGGTGATCAGCCCGCCGGCGCCTTCGATCACCGGCACGAGCGCTGCGAAATCGTGGAGCTTGAGGCTCGCCTCGACCACGAGGTCGACATGGCCCGACGCGAGCAGGCCGTAGCCATAGCAATCGCCGCCCCAGCGGAAGAGTTTCACCGAGCGGCAGAGGCCGGCATGGCGCGTTTCGAGATCGCCGGGAAACATGATCGGCGCGGTCGAATACATGTAGGCGTCGTCGAGGGCGGGGCAGGGGCGGACCGCGATCTCGCGGCCATTGAAGCTGCTCGGCCGGCCGGCCACGCCCAGCCATCGCTCACCCAGGATCGGCTGGTCGATTACGCCCAGCACCGGCACGCCCCGATGCAGGAGCGCGATCAGCGTGCCGAAGATCGGCATGCCGGTGATGAAGGCCTTGGTGCCGTCGATCGGGTCGAGCACCCAGACCCATTTGGCGTCGAGCCGCTCCTGGCCGTGCTCCTCGCCCCAGACGCCGTGATCCGGCGCCTCGGCCGTGATCAGCGCGCGCATCGCGCTTTCGGCGTCGCGATCGGCGATGGTGACGGGGCTGGTATCCTGCTTGTCGAGCACCGCCACGCGGGTGCGGAAGTGGCGCGCCACGATCGGACGCGCGACATCGGCCATGCGGCCCGCGAGCGCAACGTAACGTTCGGGAACCGCGACGCTCAACCGTCGCTCCCGGAACTCAGGGCAGCGGTTTGGGGTTGTCGGCCAGCGTGCGCAGATAGGCGATCACGTCGGCGCGATCCTGTTCCTTGGCGAGGCCGGCATAGGCCATCTTGGTGCCGCGCACATAGGCGTTCGGCTTGAACAGGAACTCGTTCAGGTTCTCGTAGTCCCACTCGCCGCCCTTGGCGGTCATCGCCGACGAATAGGCGAAGCTGCCGTCGCCCTTCTTGCGGCCGAGCACGTTCCACTGGTTCGGGCCGACCTTGTTGGCGCCGCCCTTGTCGGCGGTGTGGCAGGTTAAGCACTGGCGCTGGAAGACGGTCTTGCCGTTCTCGATGTTGGCCGACGCGAGCTTCGGCCCGATCTTGTCGAGCGCCTGCGGCGCGTTGGCGACAGCCTGCGGAGCGTCGTCGGTCACCGCGATGGCGGGTTTGGCGAGCTTCTGCGGATGCACGACGGCGTTCGACACCTTGCCGACGACCATCGCGAACAGGGCCGAGGCGAGGACGCAGCCGGCGATCGTGTTGAAAGAAGCCATGGTCGAATCCCGCGCAGACAGCGAATTTTGCGACCGACGCTGTAGCACGGCCGCCCGTGCCCCAGTAGTATCGAATCGTCGCGCTGGGCTCGCGCGGCGGAACGTCGCAAGTATCGGATTTTGCAAGGTTTTTCGGCTCTGGCGCGCGAAAGACGGCGGGCCGGGGAGGCCGGCATCACGGGGAGCGGGCGGGCATGGCGAAGGCGAAGCCGAGCGACACGATTTCCTTCCAGGGCGAGGCCGGTGCCAATTCCGACATGGCCTGCCGGGCGGCTTTTCCCTACATGACCACGCTGCCGTGCCCGACCTTCGAGGCGGCGATGGCCGCCGTCGAGGCCGGCAAGGCCCAGCTCGCCATGATCCCGGTCGAGAACTCGATCGCCGGCCGCGTCGCGGACCTGCACAGTCTCCTGCCGCACACGCGGCTGCGCATCGTGGCCGAGCACTTCCAGCGGGTCGAGCATTGCCTGGTCGCCGTGCCCGGCGCCACGCTGAAGAGCGTGAAGACCGTTCGCAGCCATGTGCAGGCGCTGGCCCAGTGCCGCGGTTTCCTGAAGAAGCACCGCTACGAGCCGCTGGTCCATGCCGACACCGCCGGCGCGGCGCGCGAGATCGCCGGCATCGGCGATCGTTCGATCGCCGCCATCGCGTCTTCGCTCGCGGCCCGCATCTACGATCTCAAGGTTCTCGCGCGCAATATCGAGGATGCCGACCACAACACGACGCGCATGCTGGTGTTCTCGCGCGAGGACGCGACGCCGGACTGGCGCAGCGTGCCCTGTCTCACCGCTTTCCTGTTCCGCGTGAAGAGCCGCCCGGCGGCGCTCTACAAGGCACTGGGCGGCTTCGCGACCAATGGCGTCAACATCGTCAAGCTGGAAAGCTACATCTCCGGCGCCAAGTTCGAGCAGGCGCAGTTCTACGCCGAGGTCGAGGGTCATCCGGAGCAGAAGGGCCTCAAGCTGGCGCTCGAGGAGCTCGGCTTCTTCTCCGAGGAGTTCAAACCGCTGGGGTCCTTCCCGGCCAACCCGTTCCGCCGCAAGGGCTGGGAAGCGCCCACGCGGCCGGGCACCTGAGCGAGGTTCCATGAGCGCGCGCGCCGTTCGCATCGCCCCCTCGATCCTGTCGGCCGACTTCGCGGCGCTGGGGCAGGAGGTCGCCGCCATCGACCGCGCGGGCGCCGACTGGATCCATGTCGACGTCATGGACAACCACTTCGTGCCCAACCTCACGATCGGACCGATGGTGGTGAAGGCGCTGCGCCGCCACAGCGCCAAACCGTTCGACGTTCACCTGATGGTCTCGCCGGTCGATCCGCTGGTGCCGGCCTTCGCCGAGGCCGGCGCCGACCTGATCTCTTTCCATCCCGAGGCCGGGCCGCACAGCCATCGGACCGTCCAACTCATCAAGTCGCTCGGCAAGAAGGCGGGCGTCGTGCTCAATCCCGCGACGCCGCTCGCCGCGATCGAGCACCTGCTGGCCGATCTCGATCTCGTGCTGGTGATGAGCGTCAATCCCGGTTTCGGCGGCCAGGCCTTCATCGAGAGCCAACTCGCCAAGATCGCCGCGCTCCGCGCTGCCATCGATGCACTGGGCAAGCCGATCCACCTCGAGGTCGACGGCGGCATCAATCTCGAGACGGCGCGGCGCGCGGTCGCCGCCGGCGCCGATGTGCTGGTCGCCGGCACCGCCGTCTTTTCCGGCGGTCCTGATCGCTACGCCAACAACATCGCCGCCCTCCGCGGCTAGAGTGTTCGCGGTGAAGATGGAACCGACCACGCGGTTCCGTCCAAAGGCAATCACGCCCTTCGCGATACCTCGTTTGTCGGCGAGGGAACGCTGACGCGACGCTGGGCTCAGAATGACGGGCCTAGATCTCGACGTCGCCTGACATGACCGCGACATAGCCGCCGCCCACGCTCGCCCGCGCTCCGTCGGTGGTCCGCCAGGCGCGGGTGAAGAGGAGGCTGGGTCGTCCCATCTCGACTCCTTGCACGATCTCGAGCCGCGCTTCGGCCGCTCCGCCACGCTCCAGCAGCAATGCCGCCAGCGCCGTCGCCGCGCTTCCTGTGGCGGCGTCCTCCAGCGTGCCGGACAGCGGCGCGAACATGCGGGCCCGCAGCCGGTCCGCGCTGTCGCGGGCGTAGAGATAGAGCGGCAGCCTCCGCGGCCCCAGGGTCGGGAACGCCGCGACCGCCCGCGCGAAGCCGTCGAGATCGGGTCGGGCCCGCGTCAGTGCTTCACCGCTCACCTCGACCATCACGAAGCCGTTGCCGGTGGAGGCGGCGATCGGAGGATGCGTCGCGGTCACGATGTCGCCCGTCGTCAATCCGGCGGCGCGCGCGACCAGCTCGGAGCGCGCGACCAGCTCGGACGGCGGTTCGCCCAGGAGTGACAGCGGTTGCGGCGCGTCGATGGTGACCTGTGCGCCGTCGATCCGCACTTCGACCAGCCCCGCCAGCTCCTCGAAGCGCAAGCGCCCTTCCCGCGCCAGCACCCAGCCGGTGCCGACATTGGGATGGCCGGCGAAAGCCATCTCGGCGGTGCGGCTGAAGATGCGCACCCGCGCGTCGTTGGCGGGATCCTCCGGCGGCAGCACGAAGGTCGTCTCGCTGAGATTGAACTCGGCGGCCAATGCCTGCATCTGCGCGGCGTCGAGCCCGCGCGCATCGGGAAACACCGCCAGCGGATTGCCGCCGAAACGCCGGTCGGTGAACACGTCGACAGTGACGAAGCGGTAGCGGGTCATCGCGGCAGGGTAGGGAGGACGGTCGCCGCCATCAATCGGGGCGAAGGGGCGTCAACTCAACGTGACGCCGATCTCGCGGGCGAGGCGGCGCAGCGCGGCAACGGAGCGGGTCGTCGCGGCGCGCGGCTCGGCGGGCACATGCGTCTCGATCGACGCCAGCACCTCGGGTGCCGACACGCGGTCGAGCAGATGGGCGAGATCGGTCGCCCAGGGCATGTCGCCCTCGCCCAGCGCCACCGTGCGTCGCGCCGCGACATCGCGATCCTTCAGATGAATCTGGTCGGCGCGCGGCGCCAACCGCGCGAGATCGTCGGCCGTCGGTCGCTCGCCCATCGACCAGGCATTGCAGATATCGACCAGCGGCCGCAGCCGGGGATGGTCGAACCGGTCGAAGAAAGCGCGGAGCTCGGCGATGGTGCCGACATTGCAGACCGGCTCGTTCTCCAGCTCCAACGTGAGGTCGTGCCGCTCGGCGAAAACGCGGTCAGGCGGCCGATCGGTTCGGCGAGATCGTCCGGTCGATACTCCGGATAGCGCAGGTAGCTGAAGATCCGCAGCCGCCGCGCGCCCAGCCGCTCCGCCACCTCGACCGCATAGGCAAAGGGATCGGGGGCCGGGCACTGCGCGGGGTCGAAGGCGAAATCGACCTTGCCCGCGCTGGTGCCGCGTCCCGGCGCGGTCCATTTCAGGAGCGGCGACACGAAGGTCGGCACCGCGATCCCGGCGGCGCGAAGGCGGCCGGCGATGGCGTCGATCTCGGCCGGCTCCATGCCCAGAAGATTGCGTCCCGCTACCGTTCGCATGTCGAGGCGGGAGACCTTCTCGGACCGGGCGAACTCGATCATCTCGTCGAGCGATGGTCCGATTTCGTCGCCGATCACGGCGAGGGCAAGATTGGCGCGGGGCATGGAAGGACCCTACACCGCCGCCGTCCGCTTCGCTAAGGTGCCCGCGACCAGTGGGAGAGCTTCATGAGCGACGAGCAGGGCATTTTCATCGGCGGCGCGGGCGAGCTCGACCAGTTCCTGCTCCTGAAATACGGCAACCGCCACGGGCTGGTTGCGGGCGCGACGGGCACCGGCAAGACGGTGACGCTGCAGACGCTGGCCGAGGGTTTCTCGGCCTATGGCGTTCCGGTGTTCATGGCCGATGTGAAGGGCGATCTCGCGGGCCTTGCGCACGCCGGTGGCACCAACCCGCGGGCACTGGAACGGGCGAAGCTCCTGCAGATCGACGGCTATGCCGGCCGCGCCTTTCCGGTCGTCCACTGGGATCTGTTCGGCGCCAAGGGTCACCCCATCCGCACCACCGTGAGCGAAGTCGGGCCGCTGTTGCTGGCGCGGCTTCTGCAGCTGAACGAGACCCAGGAGGGCGTGCTCAACATCGTCTTCAAGGTGGCGGACAGCCAGGGCCTCCTGCTGCTCGACTTCAAGGACCTGACGGCGATGCTGCAATGGGTCGCCGAGAACGCGGGCCAGCTCACGACCGAATACGGCAATGTCAGCAAGCAGACGGTCGGCACGATCCAGCGCCAGCTCCTGATGCTGGAACAGCAGGGCGGGGAGGATTTCTTCGGTGAGCCCGCGCTCGATCTCGCGGACATGATCCGCCGCGACGCAAGCGGCCTCGGCGTGGTGAACATCCTTGCCGCCGACAAACTCATGCAAAGCCCGCGGCTGTACGGGACCTTCCTGTTGTGGCTGGTGTCGGAGCTCTTCGAGGCGCTTCCCGAAGTGGGCGATCTCGACAAGCCCAAGTTCGTGTTCTTCTTCGACGAGGCGCATCTCCTGTTCGACGACGCGCCCAAGGCGCTCCTGGAAAAGATCGAGCAGGTGGTGCGGCTGATCCGCTCCAAGGGTGTCGGTGTCTATTTCATCACCCAGAACCCGCTCGACGTGCCGGAGACCGTGCTCGGCCAGCTGGGCAACCGCGTGCAGCACGCGCTGCGGGCCTTCACGCCTAAGGATCAGAAGGCCGTGAGGGTCGCGGCAGAAACGTTCCGTCCCAACAAGAAGTTCAAGGCCGCCGAGGCGATCGTGGAACTGGCCGTGGGCGAGGCGCGCTGGTCTCCTGTCTCGACGCCAAGGGCGTGCCCGGCATGGTCGAGCGCACCATGATCGCGCCGCCGCAATCGCGCATCGGCCCTGTGACCGAGGCCGAGCGCGCCGCCGCCATCGCCGCGAGCCCACTCGCCGGCAAGTACGACACACCCGTCGATCGCGCCTCGGCCTTCGAGGTGCTGACCGGCCGTGCCTCGGGCGGCGATCAGGCCCGACCCGCGTCGGCCGCCGCCGGTCCGCGCCGTCGCGGCCAGTATGGGGCGCCGCCGCCTCCTGTGCCGTCCGACATGCCACCCGCCGGTCCCTGGGGCCGCTCGCGGATTCCGCAGACCGCCCCGGTCGAGCCGGAGCCGGAGGCCGCGCCGCGCGCCGAGCCGCGTCTCAAGCGCGCCCAGCCGCAGCCGGAGCCCGCCGCGCCCAAGCCGCGCGGCCGCCAGCCCGACTCGCTCGGCACGGCGGTCGCCAAAGCCGCCGGCCGTAGTGTGATCACCATTGCGACTCGCGAGGCCGCCAAGGCGGTGTTCGGCAAGGGCCTCGCCCGCACCGTCGGCGCGTCAGTCGGCGGCGCGGTCCTGCGCGGCGTGTTGGGTTCGATCCTCAAGCGCTGAGAGCCCGCGCTATGATCCCGCCGGCTTGAGGGGAGGCAGCGCATGAAGATCGTTCGGGTGGAAGACCTGCATTGCGACGCGGGCTGGCGGGATTTCTCGTTCCTCAAGATCGTCACCGACGATGGGCTGGTCGGTTGGAGCGAGTACAATGAAAGCTACGGCAGCGCCGGCCTCACCGCCGCCATCCGCCGCCTCGCCGAGCCGCTGATCGGCCAGGATCCGCGACCGGTCGAGCGCATCGTCGCCATCCTGCAGGGCATCACCCGACAGGCGCCGGGCGGCATGAACCAGCAGGCGATCGCCGCCATCGAGAATGCGCTCGTCGACATCAAGGCCAAGGCGCTGGGTGTGCCGGTCGCCGCGCTGTTCGGCGGGCCCGTGCGGGAGCGCCTGCCGCTCTACTGGTCGCATTGCGGTAGCTATCGGCTGCAACACGCTGCGCTGATGGGCCTGCCGCCGGTGCGTACGCTCGACGATCTGGTGGTGCTGGGCGCGCATGTCCGCTCGAGCGGCTTCCGCGCGCTCAAGACCAACATTTTCCGCTTTGATACCGATCCGCCGCACATGCACCAGCCGGGCTTCGCGCGCGGCGGGCACATGCCGGAACTCAATCCCGATCCGGCGGTGCTGGGCGCCATCGCGGACGGGCTCGCGGCGTTGCGCCAGGGCGCCGGCCCGGAGACCGGAATTCTGCTCGATCTCAATTTCAACTTCCGCACCGAGGGCTACGTCAAGGTGGCGCGCGCGGTCGAGCCGTTCGATCTCTTCTGGCTGGAGATCGACACCTACGATCCCGATGGCCTGCGGCTCATCCGCGACCGCGCGGCGATGCCCATCGCTTCCTGTGAGTCGCTGTTCGGGCGTCGGCAGTTCCGGCCCTTCTTCGAGGCGCGGGCGATGGATGTCGCCATTGTCGACGTGCCGTGGAACGGGATCGCCGAGTCGCTCAAGATCGGCCACATGGCCGATGCCTACGAGATCAACTGCGCGCCGCACAATTTCTATGGCCATCTGTCGACCCTGATGAGCGCGCATTTCTGCGCCGCTCTGCCCAACTTCCGCGTCATGGAGATCGATATCGACGATGTGCCGTGGAAGGACGACCTGGTGACCCACGTTCCCAAGATCGAGAATGGCGAACTGGTCCTGCCGACCCGCCCCGGCTGGGGCGCCGATGTGAACGAGGAGGCCGTCCGCGCCCACCCGCCCAAACGGCCGCATCCGTGAGAGGGGGCAAGATGCGGTCGCCCCGAGCGAAGCCGAGGGACCTTGCGTTCCTGGACGGAAGGCACGAACGTCGCGGAATCAAGAAAGTGAAGGGGAGTGCCCCAGGCGAACCGAGGCACGCGCGCCCGAAATGCGAGCCGAATACGACTTCACGCGCGCTCGACCGACTCCGTACGCCGTGAACCATCCCAAGCCCCTCGCGATGGCGCGCGACGTCGCCGCACCTACCGCGACGAAGTCCTTGCGGCGGCGGTAGACCTTCGCTGGTTGGCCGACCCCGGCTTGCGAGAGCCACGATGTGCGATCTTGTACAGAGACGCCTGTGCCGCCGCCGTGGCCGCTTTAAGCCGGCCGTCCTCCCGAAGGAAGGACTCGAGGTCGGACCCGGCGTGCGGATTCGCGTTGGAGGTGCGTCGCTTGAGTGCACGACGACGAGGCGAATCGCTCATGGCTGATATCTCGTCCGCTCGGCGGTCGGTATCTCGTCGATGGGGACTAGACGATAGTGGCGCTCGCGAACGACCTTCACCTCGCCGTCGACTTTCGCGAACTCGAACATCGCGACGGCTCGATCGGGGAGGAACTGGACCGACACCGGCCTGCATCGGAGGTCGGGGAACTTCTCCGCGCAGGCGGCGATATCCTGCTGCGTCTGGACCATGGAGTTTCTGTCTTTGCCGCCCTTCGCCTGAACCGGCACGACGTAGTGCCCGCCTCGGCTGTCGAGTCCGACGTAGAGTTCGTCGACTTCCATTTGACCTATGCCGCGAACGAACGGGGTCGGAGATGGTTCTGCAGCGAGTAGGTGGTAAGCGACAAGAAAATGTCGATCAGGCGATTGTATCTGACGATTGCCAGCAGTGCCTGTTCGTCGTCCAAGGCGTAGGCGCCGACGAGCTCGGGTGTCGAGTCTGGTATTTTCGTCGCTGCCATATCGGCGCGCGGTTCGATCCGCACCACCGGACCCAATACAAAGCGGTAGCGTGCCTTTCCGGACGTTGGCGTCGAACTTCTCCCGCCAGAAGGCGCGGCGAGTCTTGGGGTTGGTGGTCCAGCGACAGCCGTGTCGATGCCAGAAGCAGCCGTGCACCAGCACGATCTTGCGTCGCCGGCGCAGGACGAAGTCAGGCCGGCCGGGCAAGTCCGCGACATGGGTGGTGGGTCGACACTTCAGCCGTTTGAGCAAGCGCGCGACCCTCATTTACGGCCGCGTCCAGCGCCCTTGCACCGCCCGCATCATCTCGCTGCGCTTCACGCGATTCACGTGGTCGACCATCGTGGGAGGATCGTTCCCGCGCGGCCCGGGGGGAAGTGGCGTTTGGCGGGCCACGCCGTGCCATGCGCGAAAATCGGGCTCGTATTTCGTCGCAAATAGGACTATATTATACGATAGATTGTCAGCAACGACGGCAAGAATGGACTGGAAAATAAATGACACCCCCTCTCACTAGCGTCCGATCTTCCAAAGACAAATAGGATGACGACCCCACACCTCGCTCGACACCTCGGCGCCGCGCCGGCGGCCAGCGCCGTGACCGCGCAAGCCCTTGTCGCCGCAGGCACTTGTCCCGGCGCGGTGTCGAAATGCCGGCCGGCCCGTGCCTCGACACTTCCCGTTGAAAATTCCCCGCGATTCTTCCCGCTTTTTTTGTTCGCGAATCGTGAATTCGGCGTGACGCCTCCGTCGGACCGGGCTCGACCTGCGAACCGTCCCGCGCCGGCGCGCCCGCGCGCGGTCCGGTTTCTGCTAGAGAAGCGGGCCTGAGCGGAGGATTGCCATGGACGCGGCGCGCGAGAACGAGCTTGCCCTGATGAAATTCGGCGTCGGCCAGCCGGTCCCGCGCACCGAGGACCCCGTGCTGCTGCGCGGGCAGGGCCGCTACACCGACGATCTCAGCCTGCCGGGCCAGGCCTGGGCCGCGATGGTGCGCCCAGCAAGCTCGCCCACGCCCGGATCCGCGCGATCCGCACCGACGCCGCCCGGGCGATGCCCGGCGTGCTGGCGATCTACACCGCCGCCGACCTTGCCGCCGAGGGCTTCGGGCCGCTGCGCTGTCCGGTAGCGTTTCCCAATCGCGATGGCTCGCCGATGAAGACGCCGCCGCGCCCCGCCCTCGCGACCGACCGGGTGCGCTTCGTGGGCGAGGCGTTCGCCGTCGTGGTGGCGGAGACGTTGCTGCAGGCGCGCGACGCGGCCGAAGCGGTCGAACTCGACGCCGAGGAGCTGCCCGCCGTCACCGATCCCGCCGCCGCGCTGGCCGCAGGCGCGACCGCGCTGCACGACGAGGCTCCCGGCAATCTGGTGCTCGACTATCACTACGGTGATGCCGCTGCCGTCGCCAAGGGGCCTTCGCCGAGGCTGCTCACGTCACGCGCCTCGAGATCGAGAGCAACCGCGTGGTCGTGAGCGCCATGGAGCCGCGCTCGGCGATCGGCGAGTTCGAGACCGCAAGCGGCCGCTGGGTCCTGCATGTGCAGTCGCAGGGCGTCTTCGGCATGCGGGCCTCCCTCGCCAAGGATGTGTTGAATGTCGCGGCGGACAAGGTGCGCGTGCTGACCGGCCATGTCGGCGGCTCGTTCGGCATGAAGGCGCCGGTCTATCCCGAGTATCCCTGCGTGCTGCTGGCGGCCAAGCGGCTCGGCCGGCCGGTGAAGTGGACCGACGAGCGCAGCGAGAGTTTCCTGAGCGACCATCACGGCCGCGACCACCAGCGCGTGGCCGAACTCGCGCTGGACAAGGACGGCCGCTTCCTCGCGGTGCGGCTGTCGGGCACCGGCAATGCGGGCGCCTTCATCTATCCGCCGCTGCCCGCGACCATCAACGCGGTGAAGAACGTGATCGACGTCTACAAGACGCCGGCCATGGAGGTGACCACCAAGATCGCCTTCACCAACACCACGCCCATCGCGGCCTATCGCGGCGCGGGCCGGCCCGAGGGCAACTACTACATGGAGCGGCTGATCGACACCGCCGCCCGGGAGATGGGCATCGACCGGCTGGAGATGCGGCGGCGCAATCACATCGCGCCCGATGCCATGCCCTACAAGGCTCCCTCGGGCATGCTCTACGACTCAGGCGACTTCACGCGCCTTCTCGACAAGGCGCTCGCGGCAGCCGATGTGGCGGGCTTCGCCGCGCGCCGCGCCGAGGCCCGCGCGCGCGGTCGCCTGCGGGGGCTCGGCATCGGCAGCTACCTGGAAGTGACGGCGCCGCCGGGCAAGGAATACGCCGGCCTGCGCTTCGAGGCCGATGACACCGTGACCATGCTCTCGGGCACGCTCGACTACGGGCAGGGCCACGCCGCGCCGTTCGCGCAGGTGCTGAGCCAGACGCTGGGCATCCCGTTTGACCGCTTCCGGCTCCTGCAGGGCGACAGCGATCAGCTCAAGGCCGGCGGTGGCACCGGCGGTTCGCGTTCGATGATCGTGGCGGGAGAGGCCTATCTCGAAGCGAGCGCGCAGCTGGTCGAGAAGGGCCGCGCGCTGGCGAGCCATCTGCTGGAGGCCGCGACCGCCGATATCGAGTTCAAGGCCGGCCGCTTCTCCATTGCGGGCACCGATCGCGGCATCGGCATCCTCGAGCTGGCGAAGCGCGTGCGCGAGCGGACCGGATTGCCGGCCGACGCGCCAACCTCACTCGATATCAGCCATGTCGCCGATACGCCGCCGTCGGCCTTTCCCAATGGCTGTCACATCGCCGAGGTCGAGATCGATCCCGACACCGGCCACATCGAGGTGGCGAAGTACACGATGGTCAACGACTTCGGCACGGTCATCAACCCGCTGCTGGTCGAAGGGCAGAGCCATGGTGGCGTCGTGCAGGGGATCGGCCAGGCGCTGATGGAGCGCACGGTTTACAGCCCCGAGGGCCAGCCGCTCGCCGGCTCCTACATGGACTACGCGCTGCCCCGCGCCGCCGACGCGCCGTCCTTCGCCGTCGTGAGCCATCCCGTGCCGGCCAAGACCAACAAGCTCGGCGTCAAAGGCTGCGGCGAAGCGGGCTGCGCCGGCGCGCTGCCCTCGGTGATGAATGCCATCGCCGATGCGCTCGCCGAACGCGGCATCCACCACATTGAAATGCCGGCGACGCCGGAGAAGGTCTGGCGGGCGCTGCAGGGCGCCTGATCCGACCGAAAACTTGTTGCACCGACATTGCGCGGGGCTTTCGCCGTTTCCCGCGTCTATCTCATTGAAAAATAGAGATAAAGTCCGGATTTGGCCGATTCCTGCACGCCCTCTGCTCCCCCTTTCTGTGTATCAGGATTCTGACGGCGTTTGATTTCATTGGCTTTTTTGACTCCCATCAGGCTCGAGATATGCGTTTTTGCAGATAGGCATTCAGCCAACCCGCTGTTAATCTCTCATTATTAAGTCGTTCGCTAATTCTTTGCTTTCATTCTCTTAAAGGTCTTCACCCACAGGCAGCGCACCGCGCGCCACATCCCCAAGTTCCCCAAAGCCCGCAACGGCTCCCCAAGCCGTCCGACGAAGCCCCTTCCCCACACCCCATAGGCTTCGTTCCTTCCCCACCCCAGCGGGCTCCTACGAGAGGCCGGTCGTTCCCCAAGCGACCGGCCTTTCTCTATTCAGGGCCGGCGATAGCGCCGGACGGCGGCCGCGGTGAGCACGATGCCCAGGCCCGCCATCGTCGCGATGGCGGTCCGCGTGCCGACCGCTTCGGCAAGAGCCCCGGCGACCAGCACGCCGAGCGGCCCGGTGCCGATGCAGACCGTGACCACACCCATCAGCCGGGATCGCAAGTGCGGCGGGGCGCCGGTCAGCACCAGGGTCGATTGCATGTTGCCGAAGCCCGCGGTGCCGAGGCCCCCCAGCGCCAGCGCGGCGAAGGCGAGCGAGGCGAGCGCGAAGCCCGGCGATGCGGCCAGCGCGAGCAGCGCCACCATGAACAGGAAGGTGCCGCCCACAAAGGCGCGCCGCCCGTCGGGTCGCACCCGGCCGGTCGCGAGCAGCACGCCGCCCAGCAGGGCGCCGAGCGGCTCAGCCGCCGCCAACACACCGACCAGTGCCGGCGAAACCCCGAACTCGCCCTGGCCGAGCGGGGCGACGAGGCCGGTGTAGCTGAAGGCGAACGCGTTCATGACCACGGTGATGGCGAACACCAGCATGATGTCAGGCTGCGTCAGGCTGCGTGCGGGCAAACGCGAGCCCCTCGGCGATGTCGCGCGGCAGCTGCGCCAGCGCGATCGGCGCGGTGCGCTGGCGGTAGGCGAGGGTGAGCACCGCCACCGCGCACAGCGCCTGCACCGCCGCCGTGAGCGTGTAGGCCGACGCCATGCCCAGCCACTCGAAAGCGATCCCGCCCAGCAGCGGTCCGGCCAGCCGGGTGCCGGCGGAGGTGGTGGAGTCGAGCGCGATCGCCTGTCCCACGCGATCTGCGCCGGCGCTTTCGCCCACCATGCGGCGGCGGGTCGACATTTCGCTCGCCCACAGCGTGCCGCAGGCAAAGTTGGCGAGCGCGATCTGCCAGAGCTGCAACGCCTCGGTGACGGCGAGTACGGCAATCGTCGCGGAGATCGCCGCCGGCAGAATGAGCGCGACGAGCAGGATGGTGCGCCGGTTCACCGCCTCGGCGATGGCGCCGGCCAGCGCGCCGAACAACAGTTGCGGCAGCTGGCGCGCGGCCACGACGGCGGCGACCGCGAAGGCCGACTCGGTCACCTGATAGGCGAACAGGCCCGACGCCAACAGCTCAAGCCAGCGCATGGCGTTGGCGAACGCGCCGACCAGCCACAACTTGAGAAAAAGTCGGGTCGGGCCAGCAGGTCGCGCGCGCGATCGGGAGGCGGAGGCGCCATGCCGCCATAGTATGGCCAAGCGCCGACGCCCGCTCTATCGTCCGCCAAAACAAGGGAGGGCTCGAATGCCGCGTCGCCGTCATGTCGTCGTCGGAATGGCCTCGCTTCTCGCGGCCCCGGCGGTCCACGCCCAGGCATGGCCTCAGAAGCCGCTCCGCTGGATCGTGCCCTTTGTCCCGGGCGGCGGCACCGACACGGTGAGCCGGCTGGTCGCCGATCCCTTGCAGCGGATCCTCGGTCAGCAGGTTCTGGTCGAGAACAAGGGCGGCGCGGGCGGCAATATCGGCACCACCGAACTCGCGCGCGCCGCACCCGACGGCTACACGGTCGGCCTGATTTCGGTCGCGAGCCACACGCTCAACCCGATGCTCTATAGCCGCCTGCCTTACGATCCGGATCGCGACATCGCGCCGATCTCGCTGCTTGCCACGCTCGCCAACCTGCTGGGCGCCACGCCGTCACTGCCGGTGACCGACGTGGCCTCGCTGATCCAGCTCGCGAAGAAAGAACCCGGCAAGTACGCCTACGCCTCGTCGGGGCCGGGCACGTCGCTCCATCTCAGCGGCGAGATGTTCAAGGTGATGGCGGGGGTCGATCTGTTGCATGTGCCCTACCGGGGTGCCGGCGCCGCCTACAACGACCTTGCCTCGGGCCAGGTGCATCTGATGTTCGGCAATCTGCCCGGCATGCTGCCGCAGGTGCGCTCGGGCAAGCTGCGAGGCCTCGCCGTCACGGGTCCGACCAGATTTAGGGCGGCGCCGGAATTGCCGACCGTGGGCGAAACGGTGCCCGGCTTCGTCGCCACCTCGTGGTACGGCATGGGCGCGCCGGCGGGCGTTCCGGAACCGATCCTCGCGCGCCTCGAGGCCGCGGTGACCGAAGTCCTCGCCAACAAGGACCTGCAGGAGCGCTTCGTGAATGAGCTGGGGCTCGACGTGGTGACACCCGGACGCAAGGCGATCGCCGAACACATTGCGGCCGACCGCAAGCTCTGGGGGCCGTCGGTCAAGGCCGCTGGTGTGAAGCTCGACTGATCAGAGCAGGAGCGCGGCGGCGATCCACAGCAGGGCCGCGCCCGTCGTCGCGTCGCGAGGGCGGCGAGGCCGAGCGTCAGCGTCGCCAGCGTGCGCTTGGTCCCCATGCCGGCGCCGTGGGCGACCATCCAGAACAGCGGATCATTGACGTGGACAACGGCCACCGAGCCCAGCCCGGCGGCCGCGGCGGCCAGCGCCCGTCCGGTGGCGCTGTCGAGACCGAGTGCGCCCAGCATCGGCTCGGTCATGCCCGATGCGGTGAGCACGGCGCTGAGCGAGTGGCCTTGCAGCGCCTTGACCGTAGCGGCCGCGACGAACGGTGCCAGCACGCCAAGACGCGCATCGAGCAGTGCCTCGGCGGCGAGGTCGGCGAAGCCCGCCTCGTCGAGGACTCGCGCGAGCCCGCCTGCCGCGCCGATGGCCAACAGCGGCAACGCCCAGCCGGTGTCGGCCAGGGCTGCGGTGCCGCGGTCGCGGGCGACCACGAAAGCGAGACCCACCACCAAGACCGCGAGCATGAGCGGCCGGCTGATCCCGGTCCAGAATTCGCGGGCGCCGCCGCGACCGAGCGGTTCCGACGGTATCTGCGCAACCGCCTGCGCGATCAGCAGCGCTGCCGGCACGGCGAGCACCAACAGTGCGCGCCCGGCGAAACCGGTTCCGTCGGCGAGCGCCGCGCGGTGGCACCAGAACCAGGCACCCGCCAGCAAGAGGACGGCCAGCGGCACCGCGACCGCGAGCCAGGGCGCGGTGGACACCGCCAGCACGTAGCCTGCGGCGACGGCGAGCGGTGCGGGCGGAACCAGCGCCTGGACCAGCAGAAGCGCGAGCGCCAGCAGGAGCGCGGTTCGAACGCCGCCGGTCAGCAGCGGCGCGGCGAGCGCATAGCCGCCGTTCGCGGTTCCGCCCAGCCCCGCCACCGATCCCGCCAGCAGCGCCTGCGCGGGCCCGCCAGCCGCGGGGCGGAGTAGACGCGCCGCAAGCATGGCGGCGACGAACAGCAGGCCCGGCGTTTCGAGCGCTTGAACGAAGCCGAGGCCGAACGCCTTGCCGACCGAGTTGACGGTCATGCGGTTGACGAGACCGAACAGAAGCACGCCTGCCATCAGCGCGGTGAAGGCCGGCAGTCGCAGCCGGTCCGTCGCCCAGGCGAGCACGCCGACAAGCGCGACAAGGCTTGCGATGGAAATCAGCATGGAAGGGCGAGCAACGTCACGACGCGCAGACTATCCAACTGCTAGAGTGCCGTCATGTCTCGCCTCGCTCTCGCGGCTCTCTTGCTGGCGCTGTCGTATTCGCCGGTTCTGGCGCGCGACGGTCTCGTGCGGACCGAGGGGTCGCGCATCGTGGCGCCGGACGGAACGACGCTTGCCATCAAGGGCATCAGCCTCGGCAACTGGCTGATGCCCGAGGGCTACATGTTCAAGTTCGAGAAAGCCAAGGCGCCGCGCCAGATCTACGGGGCTTTCGAGCGTTTGCTGGGCCGCGATCGCGCCGCCGCGTTCTGGCGCGAGTATCGCGAGCACTATGTGACGGAGGCCGATCTCGCCTTCATCAAGTCGGTCGGCTTCAACACCGTGCGCGTTCCGCTGCACTGGGCGCTGTTCATGACCGAAGACGGCCGCATGGAGGGCGAGGGTTGGAGCCTGCTCGAACGCGTCGTCGGGTGGGCGCGCGCAAACGGCCTCTACGTCATCCCCGACCTTCACGCCGCGCCGGGCGGCCAGACCGGCATCAATCACGACGACGGGCCGGGCTATCCCCTCATGTTCTATGTGCCGCGCCATCGCGCGGCGACGGTGGCGCTGTGGCGCGAAATCGCGCGCCGCTTCGCGGGCGATCCGACGATCCTGGGGTACGATCTTCTGAACGAGCCGATCGCGCCGTACCATGATACCGCGACCCTGAACGCGAGGCTGGAGCCTTTCTATCGCGAGATCGCGGCGGCGGTCCGGGCGGTCGATCCCGGCCGGCTCCTGATCCTCGCCGGCGGGCAATGGAGCTCTACCTTCGACATGTTCGGCCCGCCCTTCGCGGAGAACCTCGTCTATACCTACCATTCCTCTTCTGGGCCAGCACGCGGCGCGACTCGATCCAGCGGCATCTGAACTTCGCCGCCCGCCACAACGTGCCGCTGTTCCTCGGCGAGACGGGCGAGCTCACCGACGAATGGAACCAGGCGTTCCGCGAGCTGCACGAGCGACATGGCGTGGGCTGGTCGTTCTGGACCTACAAGAACCTCGATACCTCCTCGACCATCGTTTCGATTCCCCGCCCCGAGGGCTGGAACGAGTTGGTCGCTTTCGCCGATGGCCGCACCCGGGAGAAGCCGCCGGCGGTGCTGGTCGAGCGCGCGGTGCGGCAGTACCTCGACGGCATCCGGCTCGCCCGAGGCGAGGTGCGCTGGAGCTATTTGCGTTCGCTCGGTCTGCGCGGCGCGCCCTAGAGCCTTCTCCGCGCGGAGTGATCTGCGCGGCGCGCCCTAGAGCCTTCTCCGCGCGGAGTGAACCGCGCCTGCAACGCCATCTGGCTCGAACAATCTCTAGCCCAGGCGCAGAAGCGGAATCGCGGCGACCGTGACGACGAGGGCCGCGATGCGCACGTTCGTCAATCGTTCCTTCAGCACGAACACCGCGATCAGGATCGCAAACACGGCACTGGTGTCGCGCAGCGCCGCGGCCGGCGCGATGGGCGCGCGTGTCCACACCCAGAGGATCAGCAAGTACGAGGCCATCGAGGCGAGCGCGACGGGCAACGACGCTAGCCAGTAGCCGCGCAGCTGGATCCAGGGCGGGCCGTCGGCGCGGCGGCGCCAGCACATGGCAAGCGCATTGGTCGCCGACACCACGATGCCGTAAGCCAGGGCATCGCCCGAGGCGCGCACCCCTTGCGCATCGGCGAGGATGTAGAGCGCCGTGCCGCACCCGGCGAGCAGGGTGAAGCCCAGCGCCGCGAGACCGAGCGAGCGGTCGCGCGCGGCATCGAGCGCCAACATGCCGACCGCAAGCGCGATCGCGACCACGCCGGCAAGCGCGGCGGTGCCCAGTCGTTCGCCCGCCACCCAGCCGGCCAGCGGCACCACCAGCATCACGCCGATGGCGCGCATCACCGGGAAGACCAGCGCGAAGCCCGCGAGCTCGTAGGCCCGCAGCATGGCGCTCACGATGACGAGGTTTCCTCACCGCGGTCGAGACCGCGATCCACGGCCAGGCGGCGGCCGCCGGCAGGCCGGTCCAGAGCAGGAGCGGCAGCAGGAGCAGGGCGCCCGTCAGCATCTGGGCGGTCATCGCGCGCGCGGGATCCGGGCTCGCCTTGACCGCGGCGTTCCAGCCCGCGGGCAGGAGCGCACTCAGGAGCGCGGCGACGACGTCGATGCCTTGCACAGGAGATCCGGCAGCCCC
>Ga0194124_10001031_pt1 | contig 38014 bp, 36 predicted proteins | sample TA2KigCas0mmetaG_FD_148605 | JGI IMG/M metagenome (GOLD analysis project Ga0194124, IMG submission 148605) | Freshwater microbial communities from Lake Tanganyika, Tanzania - TA2015031 Kigoma Deep Cast 0m | ecosystem: Environmental > Aquatic > Freshwater > Lake | place: Tanzania: Lake...
CCCAGCCTGGCAAAAAAACTACATCAAATTCAAGTCCTTTAGCGGCATGCATAGTCATTAAATTTATTTTTTCACCTTTCCAATCCTCATCTATTGAGGTTTGTAATGAGATATTTTCAAGAAAATCCTGAAGGCTACTATAATTTTTCATTGATAATATTAATTCCTTTAAGTTCTCTAATTTACTGTCAGCCTCTGGCGTTTTTTCATTCATAAGCATTTGGGAATAGCCAGATTCATCTAAGACTCTTTCCGTTAGTTCATAATGAGTTATTTCTTTTGATAATTTTCTCCATAACTGAATGTCGGTAATAATTTTTTTCAAACTTAGAATAGTTTTTCCAGTTAAATTTTCTTGTTCGCAATATATGAGTGACGCTTGTTCTAAATTAATATTTTTCTCCTTAGCAATTTTATGAATTTCTTTTAGAGTAGCATCTCCAATTGCACGTTTTGGAGTATTGATAATTCTTTCAAAAGCAAGATCATCATTTTCTTGGTAAATAATTCTAATATAACAAATAGCATCTTTTATTTCAGCACGATCATAAAATTTTAATCCTCCAATAACTCTGTAAGGTAAATTAATTTTTATAAATCGGTCCTCAAACTCCCTTGTTTGAAAAGCAGCTCGAACCAGTATGGATACTTGATTAAGAGAATATTCTTTTGATAAATTTTTTTCGATTTCATCTGCTACGGCAATCGCTTCATCATATCCATTGTTGTAGCAATTTACTTCTATCAAATCTCCTTTAGAATTTTCAGACCATAGTTTTTTACCAAGTCTATCTTCATTATTAGAAATTAAAGAAGAGGCAGTATCTAAAATATTTTGCGTTGATCTGTAATTTTGTTCTAATTTAATAACTTTTGTATTTGCGTTTAGTTTATCAAAATTTAAAATATTTTTAACTTCAGCACCACGCCAACTATAGATAGATTGATCATCATCTCCTACACAGCATAAATTGTTATTTTTTTTTGATATTAAATTTAACCAAATATTTTGAATAAAGTTTGTATCCTGATATTCATCTACAAGAATATATTTAAAATTATTGTGATATAATTCTAATATCTCAGACATACTTTTAAATATTGTTACACAATGCAAGATTAGATCACCAAAATCTACGCAGTTCATAATCTTTAATCGCTGCTGATAAATTCTATATATTTTTAATGCTGTATCTTTAATGTAGTTTTCATTATTAAGTTTAACTTCACTTGGAATCAGACCTTTATTTTTCCAGTCATCTATAAAAGCAGCTACTAATTTTGGTGGTATTTTTTTTATATCAATGTTTTCTGACTCAATTATATTTTTTATTAGCCTTAATTGATCAAGGGTGTCTAAAATCGTGAAATTTGATTTTAAACCAACAGCTTCTGCATGACGCCTTAAGATCTTATTACTAATAGAGTGAAAGGTTCCAAGCCAAGGTAGAGAAGAAGATTGAGCGCTAAGAAGTTTTAATATTCGTTCCCGCATTTCATTTGCAGCTTTGTTGGTAAAAGTTACGCAAAGAATTTGATTGGCCCAGCATTTTTTTGTCTCGATAAGATGAACAACACGAGTGGTTAGAACTTTGGTTTTTCCCGAGCCTGCTCCTGCTAAAATTAACAGAGGACCCTCTGAGTGAATAACAGCTTCTTTTTGTTGATTATTAAGGTTTAATAAGTAATTTTGGCTAGTGGAATTCATAAAATCAATTAGATCAAGTAGTTAACATAATATAACAAAAATTAAATGATTCTTAGGAAATTAAACTCATTAAATTTACTAAACTCTCTTAGGTCGTTTTATAATCACAAAATCTACAGCATGGCGATGGTAGCTTTTGCGATTGTAGTTTTGATAATTTTTCTGTTGCCGTTCTTTATCAATCTTGATCGATATAAATCTGAGATAGAAAATAAGATACAGGAGAAATTTTTCATTAAAATTAAAATTAATGAGAGCATTTCTTATAAACCGTTTTTAAAACCTCACATTGAATTATTTTCGGTTGATATTTTTGAAAGTAACAAAAAAGAAGATGTTTATATTGGTAATATTTACAAAATTAAACTTCCTATAAATATTTTAAATATAGTTTTTAGAAATTTTAATATTACCAAAATTGAGTTGTTTGATGGAATTATTGAATTAGAAAATAATTATTTTGATAATTTTTTTAAAAACGTTGATGCTATTAAAAATATTAAATTAATTAGAATTCATAATTTAGATTTAAAATATTCTGCAAATAAAAATTTTATCGAGATAAGTGATATAAATAGCGACATTATTTTTGACAAAGGAAACTTAAGTAAATTTGATTTGACTGGAAGTCTTTTTAATTTACCTTTTGTAAGTACTTTTCAAGGGTCAAGGAATAAAAATAAAAGCATTGGTACTTTATCAATAAATTCTAATGATCTAAAGTTTTATTTTGATGCAGATCTAACTGATATTAATTTTTTAAAAAATGAATTTTTAGGCAATGCTAAAATTAGGTTCGCAAATACTTTAAGTACGATTGGACTGAACAATTTAACTTTACAATTTAATTTTAACTTAAAAGATGAAAACGTAGATTTAAATAATATATTAATAAATTCTTTTCTTTATAAGGGAGAAGGTTCGGCTAAAATTGATTTTAAACCAAGACTCGCATTTATTAGCGAGTTTAATTTTGTAGATACAAATTTTAAAAAATTTCCCAATAGTGATCTTAAAAACTATTTAGTAAATAATAGGTTATTTAATATTCATGAAGATTTTTATGGTATTTTTAAATTAAATTTTAAGAATTTGATTACAAATCATAATCTTTTTACTGATGCCAACGCTGTCATTGTTGTCGAAGGTGGAGATGTGAATATTAAAGAATTAAATTTAATTTCAAAATTTAATGATATTTTAAAAATAAATGGTCGTTTTATTACTCAGAATAGGGAAACAATATTTTTTTTTAATTCGCAAATTGATCTCGTAAATATTAAAAATTTTTATAAAAATACAAATGGTGCAAGAGAAAAAATTGCACTTTTACCAAATGATAGTTTTTCTGGAAAAATGAAGGGGGATTTGAATATGAGACAGGGAAGACTAGTGGTGAACGAAATTATTGGAAATAATAATAAAAAATTTAGCAAAAAAGATCTAAATACAGTTCAGGAAGAAATGAATCTGCGCTTAAACAAAAATATTATGAATATTTTAGATCCAAGAATTTATAGTTTCCTGTTCTAATTTGGGCGTGTCATTTTTCTTGGGTTAATTAATCGATCGTATTCTTTTTCATCAACTAACCCACTTTTTAAAGCTTCCTCTTTTAAAGAAGTTCCGTTCTTGTGTGCTTTTTTTGCAATCATTGAGGCATTGTCGTAACCAATTTTTGGAGCTAAGGCCGTTACTAGCATTAATGAGCTATTTAATAATTGAGAAATTCTTTTTGTGTCTGCCTTAAGACCTTTAAGACAATATTTTACGAAACATTCAATTGAGTCTGAAAGTAATTCAATAGATTGAATCATACTGTGACCAATAACAGGCTTAAATACATTTAATTCAAAATGTCCGTTTGATGCAGCGATAGTAATTGTTGTATGATTTCCAATAACTCTGGTGCATACCATTGTAACAGCCTCACACTGTGTTGGGTTTACTTTGCCAGGCATGATTGATGATCCTGGCTCATTTTCTGGAAGAATAAGTTCTGCATAGCCAGCTCTTGGTCCAGATCCAAGAAATCTTATATCATTTGAAATTTTCATCAATGCAACAGCTAGCGTGTTAAATGTGCCAGATAAATTTACTATTGGTTCATGACTTGCAAGCGCTTCAAATTTATTTGGAGCAGTTCTAAAAGGTAGTTTAGTAATTTTTTTAATCTCTAATGCGATTTTTTTATCAAAACCTTTTTTAGTATTAATACCAGTGCCAACAGCAGTACCTCCTTGAGCAAGAAAATACATTTCTTTTAAAGCAATCTCTATACGCATAATGCAATTTTTAATTTGCATGTGATAGCCTGAAAATTGTTGTCCCAAAGTTAATGGAGTTGCATCTTGAAGGTGTGTTCTTCCAATCTTAACAATATTTTTAAATTTTTTTACTTTAACAGCTAATTCTTTCTCTAATAATTGTAGAGACGGAAGAAGTCTTTTTTTTACGTCAATAGCAACAGCTATGTGAATAGCGCTTGGATAAGTATCATTTGTAGATTGAGATTTATTTACATGATCATTTGGATGAACAGGTTTTTTTGATCCTATTTTTCCACCTAAAATTTCTATTGCTCGATTAGAAATAACTTCATTAACATTCATATTAGTTTGAGTTCCAGAACCCGTTTGCCAAACTTTAAGTGGGAAATGATTATTAAATTTTCCTTTAATTACTTCATCAGAGGCTTTTATAATTGCTTGTGAAATTTTTTTATCTAAGGATTTTGATTTAAAATTGACGATAGCCGCGGCTTTCTTAATTATGGCAATAGCTCTTATTATTTCGAGCGGAACTAATATTTTTCCAATTTTGAAGTATTTTAATGAACGTTCTGTTTGAGCTCCCCAATATTTATCAGGTGGGACTTTAATTTTACCAAAACTATCAGATTCAATTCTTGATGCCATAACGGTATTATCTTATATCACTGATGATAATTTTTAATAAGTGATAATCAAGCATAATTTATGAATGTACTAATTATAGGAGCTACTTTTGGCATAGGTTATGAACTTGGCAAAAAATACTTAGATCAGTGTGATAATTTAATTTTATTAGGCAGAACTCAAGAAAAATTAAAAAATCTAAAATTAGAATTTAATTCAAAAACTACAAAAATATCTACATTTTCATTAGATGTTACAGATAAAATAAATTGTCAGAAAATTATTAATGAAATAATTGAAGAATTTAAAACTATTGATCTAGCTGTTTATTGCTCAGGTTATTACGAACCTCATGATACTTTTGATATTAAATTAGAATTATTTGAAAAAACTTTTGCGGTAAATTTTTTTGGTATGATTAACTGTTTTTCAATTTTACTACCCCATTTTAAATCGCAACAATTTGGTCATCTTGCAGCTATTAGCTCACTTGCAGGATTTGGAGGACTTCCAAATTCTTCATCTTATGGACCTTCAAAAGCTGCAATGATTAATTATTTTGAATCTATTAAGATTGATTGTGATAAAAATAATATTTCTCTAAGTATAATTAATCCGGGTTTCGTCAAATCCAGATTAACCGAGAAAAATACATTTGATATGCCATTTATTATGGAGGCAGACAAAGCTGCTGAGATTATTTTTGAGGGATTATTAGGCAAAAAATACGATATTACTTTTCCAATTCAGATGAAAATTGTTTTTAAAATTTTACAAGTTTTACCAAGACCTATTTATTTTTTTTTAGTCAGAGTCTTAACCAAAAATATTTAAATGTTTTTTGAAAAACATGTCTTTTGTTGCATTAATAAAAGACCTGACTCTAATCCAAAAGGATGTTGTAGTTTAAAAAATTCAGAAAAATTACACACAGAACTAAAATTAAAAATTAAAGATTTAAAACTTAATAAAAAAATTAGAATTAATAAGTCTGGTTGTTTGGATCGATGTGAACTTGGGCCGGTAATGGTCATCTATCCAGAAGGGGTTTGGTATTCTTTTAAGAATTCAGAAGATATTGATGAGATTTTAAATTCTCACTTATTAAAAAATAAGGTTGTTGAAAGATTAAAAATATAGTTTTTATTTTAACGCTGCAGTAATATCTTTTTTAAGATCAGAAACTGTTTCTAAACCAATTGAAAGTCTTATTAAATTTTCAGTAATACCAAGAGATAATCTATCTTTTTCACTTAAAACACGATGGGTAGTTGTAGTTGGATGAGTTACAATAGATTTTGTGTCACCTAAATTATTAGAAATATCAAATATTCTTAATTTATTAATAAATTTAAAGGCTTCTTTTTTTTTACCTTGAATTTTAAAACTTAAAATTGTTCCGCCAAGGGTTTGTTGTTTTCTAGCAAGGGAATATTGAGAAAAGTTTTTTAAAAATGGATAAAATACTTTTTCAATCTTAGAATGTTTATTTAAGAATTCTGCAATTTCTAAAGCAGCATTTGATTGTGCTTCCACTCTAATTTTGACAGTTTCTAAACCCTTTAACAAAACCCAGGCATTAAAAGGACTAATAGATGGACCAGTATGTCTCAAAAAAGGTTTAAGTATATTTTCCTTAAATTTTTTTGAGGATAATATAGCTCCACCAAGTACTCTTCCTTGCCCATCAATATGTTTTGTACCGGAATATACAATAACATCTGCGCCCAGCGAAACCGGCTTTTGCAGAACAGGACTTGCAAAAATGTTATCTACAACAGTTTTAATTCTATGTTTTTTAGCAATATTGCAAACTGCTTTAATATCAACTAATTCTAAAAGTGGATTTGAAGGGGTTTCAAAGAAAAAAATTTTTGTATTTTTTTTTATAGCTTTTTTCCATTCATTTAAATTTTTTCCATCCACAAATGTTACTTCAATACCATATCGAGGTAGAATATTTTTTACGATTTCTTTGCAAGACCCAAATAAAGCAGCGGATGAAACTAAATGATCTCCAGCTCTTAATTGACACATTAGTGAAAAGAATACAGCAGCCATTCCACTTGCTGTTGCAAAACAATCCTCAGAACCATCAAGTAGTGCTAACCTTTTTTCAAAAGTTTCAACTGTAGGATTTGAGTAACGAGTATACTGAAAACCTTTCTTACTACTTTTAAAAATAGCTTCAGCTTGCTCAGCGCTATCATAAACAAATCCTGATGTTAAAAATAACGCTTCAGAGGTCTCATTAAACTGACTTCTATTTAATCCTCCGCGAATTAAATTTGTGTTAATTCCAAGTTTTGTTTTCTTCATTTTTCAGTTCTTAATTCCTTAGCCGCCTTAACCATTGTTTCAAGTGCAGCTATTGTTTCCGGCCAGCCTCTAGTTTTAAGTCCGCAATCTGGATTTACCCAAATTCTTTTCTTATCAATTAACTTAGATGCTTTTTGAATCAGTTCTTTCATCTCATTTTTATTAGGAACCCTAGGAGAATGGATGTCATAAACACCAGGCCCCACTTCATTTGGATATTTAAACTTTTCAAATGTTTTTAATAATTCCATTCTCGATCTTGATGTTTCTATGGAGATAACATCAGCATCTAAGGCAGCAATTGCATCAATAATATCTTCAAATTCAGCGTAACACATATGTGTGTGTATTTGAGTTTCATCTTTAGCAATAGCGGCAGAAATTTGGAAAGCTTTAACAGCCCAATCTAAGTATTGTTTCCAATCATTTTTCTTTAGAGGCAAACCTTCTCTCAAAGCAGGTTCGTCAATTTGAATCATTTTAATTCCATTTTTTTCAAGATCTTCAACCTCATCTCTTATTGCAAAAGCAATTTGTAATGCTGTATCTTTTCTTGGCTGATCATCTCTAACAAAAGACCATTGTAAAATAGTTATTGGACCAGTTAACATGCCTTTAACAATTTTCTTAGTTTGCTCTTGAGCAAATTTTGACCATTGCACAGTCATAGATTCTGGACGAGAAACATCTCCAAAAATAATCGGTGGTTTTACACATCGTGAACCATAACTTTGAACCCAGCCACTAGATGTAAATGTAAAGCCTTTAAGTTGTTCACCGAAGTATTCAACCATGTCATTTCTTTCAAATTCTCCATGGACAATAACGTCAATGTCAATTTGTTCTTGTTTTTTAATAGCATCGATTGTTTTTGTTTTAAGAAAATCTTCATATTCTTTTAAGCTTAATTCATTTTTTTTAAATTTAGCTCTGGCATTCCTTACATCGGATGTTTGAGGAAAAGATCCAATAGTTGTTGTTGGATACAAAGGTAATTTAAATACCTTAGTTTGTACCTCAGATCTTTTAACAAAGTTAGATTTTCTATTTAAAATCTGTGTTGTAATATTTTTAGCTCTGTGTTTAACTTTATCATCATGAATTAACTCAGATGTTGCTCTACTTGTGATATCTTTTTTATTCTCATCTAAGTAATTTTTGATTTCATTATTACCTTTGTTTAATGAAATTTTAATATTATTAAGTTCGATTAGTTTTTGTTTAGAAAATGAAAGCCACTTCCTAATTTTTTCTGGAACTTTGGTCTCTAATCCTAAGTCATAAGGAGTGTGCAATAACGGACAAGAGGAGGAGATCCATAAATTTTTAATAAATTTTGAATATTCCGTTACTTGCTCAATTTTTTTATTAACATCAGATTTCCAAATATTTCTTCCATCAATAATTCCAATAGAAATTATTTTATTAATATTTTTTAAAGAATTTATATTTGAGATTTTTCCACGAATTAAATCAAGATGAATTCCATCTACATCGCTTTCTAAAATTTCTTTTTCAATTTCAGAGTCTAGTTTTTCAAAGTAAGTTGTTAAGATAATTTTAGATGAACCTGCAAATTTTTTTAACTGATTTAAAGTTTTTTTGATTAATTTAGTAAAATCAGCATTTTGATTTTTTACTAAAATAGGCTCATCTATTTGTATCCATTCAGCACCTTTCTTATTTAAGCCAGATAAGATTTCTGCATAAACTGGAAGTAAATTATCTAATAAATCAATACTTTTGAAAGACTCATCTGTAGTTTTTCCAAGACTTAAAAAAGTAAGAGGTCCTAAAATAATTGGCTTTGTATTAAAGCCTAATTTTTTAGCCTCATCAAATTCATCAAAGGGTTTATTTGAACTCAACTTAAATTTTTGATTTTTTGAAAATTCTGGCACCAAGTAATGATAATTAGTGTCAAACCATTTTGTCATTTCAAGCGCAGGAACATCCAAATCTTTTGTTTGAGAGCCACGTGCCATTGCAAAATAAGTTTTAAAAGAAACTTTATCGTCTTTATGTTTATATCTTTCAGGAATTGAACCTACTAAACAAATTGTATCTAAAACTTGATCGTAAAATGAAAAATCATTTGAACAAATATAATCAACCCCATTATCTTTTTGTGTTTGCCAGTTATTTTTTTTTAATTCACTAGCACACTTTAATAAATCGCCCTCAGAAATTTCAGATTTCCAATATTTTTCTAAAGCATTCTTTAATTCTCTTTTCGGTCCTATTCTTGGATATCCAATACAATTAACTTTAATTGTCATACATTTAACTCCTTAAGTTGGTTAATTTTTATTTTTGTTTTATCTGCAATCAATCTTTTGCATACTGCGTAGCTAAGCTCATATTTATTAAGTGTATAAAAATGAAATTCATTAACACCTTCTAATTGTAATTTTTTAACTAAGTCACATGCAATACTTGCCCCTACAATTTTTTGAACTTCATTATCATTCTCTAAGCCAGCAAACTCCTCTTCAACCCAAATCGGAATTGAAGTACCGCATTTTTTGCTAAAATTCTTTATTTTTTCAAAATTATCTATTGGGAGAATACCTGGAATTATTGGAATTTTAATTCCTAGAGATATTGCTTTATCTCTAAATTTTAAAAATTTTTCATCATTAAAAAAAAACTGAGTAATAATCTTATCTGCTCCTTGATCAACTTTATTTTTTAAATTTTCCAGATCCTTTGTCTCATTTTCTGAGTCCGGATGCTTTTCTGGATATCCTGCAACTGCAATGTGAAAATTACCTAATTTTTTTAATCCATTCACCATATCTGCAGCATTTTCATAACCATTTTTATGGGGCACATATTTTGAATCTTTTTTTCTAACATCCCCCCGTAATGCAACAATTTTATTTATTCCATTGTTTAACCAATCAAGTGCAATTGAGTTGATTTCATTTTTACTCATATCAACACAAGTAAGATGTCCCGCAACTGGAGTATTTGATTTTTTACTTATTTTTTTAACCAGAAAATCGCTTTTATCTCTTTCACCTCCGCCAGCACCAAAAGTAACTGAGACAAATTTAGGTGAAAATTGTTCAAGCTTTTCTAGACTGTGCCATAGATTTTCGTGACCTACTTCATCTTTAGCAGGGAAGAATTCAAAACTAATATTCAAATCTTTGCTCATAATCTTATTTAAACAAAGGTTTTTTTGAAATTTTTTCTAAAAAAACCACCAGATAAAGCGGCGGTTATTAATGCTTCGCTTTAGCTGGATTTATAAAGCGCTCGCAAGTAGAAATAACTCAGCGCTAAATAGTTAAATAACTTTATTAAGATAAATAGTCAATATAGATCTCAATTTACAGATGATTCCAAATAATTATTTACTTTTTGTTCAATTAATTACTATTTTATTTATCACGCCAGGACCACAAAGAATTTTAATTATAACTAATTCTATGAATTATGGTTTTCCAAAAAGTCTATGGACTGGCTTGGGAGATGTATCGGCGAATGCAATTCAGATGATTTTAGCAACATTTGGAGTTTATGCTTTGATGAAGCCTAATCCAGAAATTTTAGATATTTTTAAATGGATAGGCGGATTATATTTAATTTACTTAGCAATAAAGTTTTTAACAAGAAAAACCAGCGTTACTATTGATAAGACATTTGGAACTCGATCAGCTTTCGATTTGTTTAAAGATGGATTTATTTCTGCTTTATTTAGCCCAGGAGCAATTGTTTTTTTTGTTGTAATGTTCCCAACTTTTTTAAATCCAAATAATAATTTTATACTTCATTTTGTTATTTTAATGACAACACACGTATTTTTAGATTTTTTTTTTTTAACAATTTATGCTGGGGTTTCAAGTCGAATAGCAATTTTTTTAAAAAATTATCCAAATTTAATAAGTAGATTATCAGGATGTGCCTTATTATTTCTTGCCTATAAAATTTTGAGCACAAAAATTAATTTATGAATAATACCTTTGATAATAATTTTAAAAAGGGGTGTTTTGCAGCGCTTGGTATCCCAGGAATTAGTCTTGTAGCAAGTTTTTTTGCTTTAGGTGCTCTCTTTAAAAATTCTGGATTAAACGCAATACAAAGTTTTTTATCGACCTTGATTGGTTTTGCTTTACCTGGCCAGGTAGTCATGGCTGAAACTTTAATAGTAAATGGGACTTTGCTAAATATTTTAATAGCTGTTTTTTTAACAAACGCCAGATTGTACCCTATGACAGTAAATCTTGTTCCGGTTATAAGACAAAAAAGTAGACCGAGATGGCATTATTATTTTTTGGCACATTTTATTGCTGTTACTAGTTGGGTTTATATGCTTTCTAATTATGATAAAATTACAAAGGAAAGTCGTTTTAGTTTTTTTTTAGGTCTTGGATCGACGCTTTGGATTTTATCTACACTTGCTACTGTTTTAGGATTTTATGCTGCTGGTATTTTAAGTGCTAAAGTTTTTGTTGCTTTAATATTTTTAAATCCAATTTATTTTATGTGCATGATTGTTTCGGTTTTAAATAAATCACATATTGTGGCTACTGTTTTTTTATCAGTTATTTTGGCACCAATTCTTTTTTTAGTAACCCCAGATTGGTCAGTGTTACTTGCTGGAACTATTTCTGGAATAATTTCCTATTTTATTTTTATTAGGTAAATAATGTCTGAAACTTATATTTATTTAGCAATTCTTTTAACAGCTTTTGCAACTTATTTACCAAGATTTTTAGGAGTTTTTTCATCAGATTTTGTCAACGAAGAAGGAAAATTATTTAAATTTGTATCATGTATTTCTTATGGAATTTTAGCTGCACTGATTGCGCGAATATTTATTCACCCTGTTGGTGCGTTGGAGCAAACATCTACTACAATAAGACTTTTAGCGGCTGGAATAACAATTGTTGTTCTGTTTGTTAGTAAAAAAAATGTACTTTTTTCCTCTTTATTTGGTGTAATTTTATTTGGTATACTTAATTTATATTTTAATTAAATGTCATTTGAAAATATAAAAGGATTAGAAATTACATCACATCCGCAAAGCAAAAGATTAATTTCTATAAATATTTCACAAGCTGCCATTGGTGAACTTATAAAAAAATTTTCATCGATCGATGTTCAGGATCTAGAACTTAAACCATTTCTGAGATTTTTTGTTGCAGATGAATGTAATAAAATTTTTGAAAATAAAATAAAAAATTTTTTTAAAAAAATTTTAACCGACAGAAGTCATGGTGCATTTGTTGTAGGTCCTGAAAAATTTAATCCAGAAGTAATTGATGATAAGTTTTTAGTAAAACTTTCTACGGCCTTTACTCACTTGGTGGGACTTCCAAATTTTGACGCGATGACGGGCAAATACTATGCTCGATTTGAAGTGAAGCATGTTGATAGTAGTGACTCATATTTAAGAAAAGCTTACAAAAGATTAGACCTTCATACTGATGGTACATATGTAAAAGAAAAAACGGATTGGTTATTAATGACTAAAATAATGGAGAAAAATGTTCAAGGGGGTGAAAGTGTATTACTTCACCTAGATGATTGGGAGGACTGTGAAAAGTTTTTTAATCATCCAGTTGGGCAAATGGATTTTATTTGGGGTTCACCAAAAAGTAAAAATGTAGATTATAAAGTTACACATCCAGTATTTTTCAAGGATAATAAGGGCAAACCAGTCATTTCCTATATTGATCAATTTCCTGAACCTCAAAGTTTAGAGCAAGGTTTGTTTTTAAATAATCTATCTCAATCTTTAGAGAGTAGTAAAAATAAAATTATTTTTAAATTGCCACCAGGTTGTTCAATTTTCTCAAATAATTATTTTATGTTACATGGAAGACAACCGTTTATTGAAAATAAAGAATTACAGCGAGAACTTATGCGGCAGCGTGGAGTTTTTTATAATTGAAAAAATTATTATTAATTTTCTTTTTACTTTTTTTTAACCATCATACCAATGCCAAAGAAAAGTATGCTTACTTCGCTGGTGGCTGTTTTTGGTGTATGGAACCAGCCTTTGATAGGCTCACAGGGGTAATAAATGTTGTTTCAGGCTACAGCGGAGGTCATGTTCAAAATCCAACATATCAGCAAGTTGTTGCGGGCAAAACTGGCCATATAGAAACTGTAAAAATTACCTATAATAGTGAAATAATTAGTTATCTAGATCTTTTAAAAATTTTTTGGGTAAATATTGATCCATATGACGGAACAGGACAATTTTGCGATCGAGGCAAGTCATATGCTTCAGCAATATTTTATTTAAACAAAGAAGAGAAAGATTTAATTGACCGATCTATTTTGGAAGTTAAATCTTTAAAGTCTAGTAGAGTTAAAACTGTTTTTGCAGAGTTTAAAAATTTTTACCCAGCAGAGGAATATCATCAAAAATATTACCAAAAAAATCCATCGCGATATTTTTCATATGTTAGAGCTTGTGGTAGAATAGAAAGATTAAAAGAAATTTGGAATTAGTTATAGTACTTTCCAAATTCCTGAAGCGGAAGCTATAATATTTTTAGATTTCAACAAATCAGCTTTTACAAATACTAATGATCTTGTTTTTTTTATTATTAATACATTTCCAGTTAAAATATCTTTATATTTTGAGATACCTATAAATTTAACATCTAGAGAAATTGTTACGCATCTCTTATTTTTTTCAATTACATCGTGTGCCGCGGAACCCATTCCGCTGTCTAAAATAGCACAAAGATATCCACCATGGCTTACTCCAGAGGAATTAAGATTAAAATTTTGAACTTTTGTCGTAAATATATATTTATTTTTTTTAATTTTTTTAAAATTAATTCCCCCAATATATTTTATAAAACCGTTTCTACTCACTTTTAAAGAAGATTTCATTTTTTATTTTTTTCTTCAGCTACAAATTTTAATACAGTACCGTTATTACAATATCTTTTTTTTGTAGGTTCTGGGCCATCATTAAATAAATGACCGTGATGTCCGCCACATTTTGCGCAATGATATTCTGTCCTCGGATAAATTAACTTATAGTCAGTGCTTGTTTCAAAAACATTTTGATAGGAGTCAAAAAAAGAAGGCCAGCCAGTTCCGCTATCAAATTTCATTTCTGAGCTAAATAATTTTGTATCGCAACCTTTGCAATAATAATTACCTTCTCTGTTTTCATTGTATAGTTTATTCGTAAATGCTCGTTCTGTTCCTTCCTCACGTAAAATTCTGTACTCATTCTCTGATAAGATTTTTTGCCATTCTAAGCTAGATTTTCTAATTTTTTCTTTTGTCATTGCTTTAAAATAATAAATAAAATATTTTTATTAAAATACATCTTAAGGTTGTATGTTTTTTATGATGTTGCGTTATTATATGTTTTATAATCTAATAGTTTTAATAAACAAATTTTATAAAGGATCAGCTATGTTTAAAAAAATATTAAGTTTGATTGCTGTTTTATTATTGTCTGCTAGCTCGGCTAACGCACAGTCAGCAACATTTATAAACATTCTTACCGGTGGGACATCAGGCGTTTATTATCCATTAGGTGTAAGTTTGCAAAAAATCTACGGGGATAAAATTAAAGGATCAAAAACTCAAGTGCAGGCTACCAAAGCTTCTGTAGAAAATCTTAATCTTCTTCAGGAAGGAAAAGGGGAAATTGCTTTTGTACTTGGTGATTCCTTAAAATTTGCATGGGAAGGTAACGAAGATGCAGGGTTTAAAGGTAAATTGGATAAGTTAAGAGGCATTGCCGCAATTTATCCAAACTACGTTCAAATCGTCGCGTCTAAGGGCTCAAATATCAAAACACTTTCTGATCTAAAAGGAAAAGGACTATCAGTTGGAGCGCCAAAGTCAGGAACAGAGCTTAATGCAAGAGCAATTTTATCTGCAGCTGGAATGAGCTATAAAGATCTTGGTAAGACAGAATATTTACCATTCGCAGAATCTGTTGAGCTGATTAAAAACAGACAACTTGACGCAACTCTTCAATCAGCTGGTCTTGGAGTAGCTTCTCTTAAAGATCTAGCAAACTCTGTTGATGTAACAGTAGTTTCGGTATCTCCAGATGTGATTAAGAAGATAGGATCTCCATATGTATCTGCAGTAATTCCCGCAAATACTTATAAAGGTCAAACAGCAGATGTTAATACTGCTGCAATTGGTAATTTCCTTGTGACTCACAAAGATGTACCCATTGATACAGTTTATCAAATGACTAAATTAGTATTTGAAAGTTTACCAGATTTAGTTGCTGCTCATGCCGCTGCTAAAGATATCGATATAAAAAAGGCAACAACTGGGATGCCTCTACCTTTACACCCAGGAGCAGAAAAATACTTTAAAGAAAAAGGCATTATTAAATAAACTAAAATTTTATTTTTAGTTTATGGAAAATAAAATTAACTCGACTGAGTCAAAAACACCAGTCGAGTTAATAGATCCATTAATCGAAAGCTTCCCATCAAGTATAGAAGGTAAGATACTATTTTATATAGCAATCGCATTCTCTAGTTTTCAGGTTTTAACTGCAGCCCATATAATTGATGTTCCAAGTCAGGTTCTTAGAGCAACTCATGTTGGTTTTTTAGGACTGCTTAGTTTTCCTCTTGTTTTAGCAATTAAAAAAAAGACTTTACCTATAAAAATAGTTGGTTGGTGTGTAGCCCTAATAAGTATTGCAATCGCCACTTACCAGTTCGTTGAATATAAACCTTTAATATTGAGAGCTGGGGATCCGTTAACGCGTGATACTGTTTTTGGAGTTTTAGCTCTTGTAGTGGTTTTTGGTGCGTCCTGGGTGGTAATGGGAGCAGCACTTCCAATTATATCAAGTGTATTTTTACTTTATTGTTTATTTGGAAATTATCTCACTGGGATTTTTCAACATCGAGGATATGATTTTAGTAGAGTAATTGAACACATGACTTATGGAACAGAAGGTATTTACGGTGTTCCAACATATGTCTCTGCAACTTTTATTTTTTTATTTATTTTGTTTGGATCATTTCTTGAGAGAGCAGGAATGATTAAATTATTTACTGATGTTTCTCTTGGATTTGTCGGTCATACAAAAGGGGGCGCTGCAAAAGTTTCAGTTGTTTCTTCTGGGCTGATGGGAACTATATCAGGTTCAGGCGTTGCAAATGTTGTGACCACTGGTCAATTTACAATTCCATTGATGAAAAAATTTGGATATAGGCCGGCATTTGCAGGAGGAGTTGAAGCAACTTCTTCAATGGGAGGTCAGATCATGCCTCCAGTTATGGGTGCGGTTGCATTCATTATGGCCGAAACTCTTGGTATTGAATATTATGAAGTTGTAAAGGCAGCCATAATCCCAGCCTTATTTTATTACTTTTCAGCTTTTTGGATGGTGCACTTAGAGGCATCTAAAAGAAATTTAGTGGGACTTCCTAAAAGTGAACTTCCATCTCCAATTAAAGCTATAAAAGAAAAGTGGTTTTTAATTTTACCACTTGCTGTTTTAGTTTACTTATTGTTTGCAGGTTATACCCCACTTTACTCGGGGAGTATTGGTTTAATTCTAACTGCCTTTTTAATTTTAGGCAGTTCCATAACTCTAGGTTTTTCATCTAAAGTTATTCGAATTATTTTTTGGATTATTTTAGGTTTTGTTGCATCTCTTTTTTTTAAACTAGGAGCAAATGTAATTAAAATAACTTTGATTACTTTAATTCTTTGGAATTTTTTTTCAAAAGGTGGAAGAGAAACATTATTAATTTGCAGAGATGCACTAGCCGAAGGTGCAAAGACAGCACTCCCAGTTGGAGTGGCATGTGCAGTAGTTGGAATTATTATTGGAACTTTAACACTTACCGGAATAGCAAGCTCGATTGCAGGTTTAATAATTGATGTTGGAAAATACAGTATATTTTTATCTTTAGTTCTTACAATGGTGATTAGTCTTATTTTAGGAATGGGAATTCCAACTATTCCAAATTATATTATCACCTCAGCTGTAGCAGCCCCTGCATTATTAAAATTAGGAGTTCCTTTGTTAGTAAGTCATATGTTCGTGTTTTACTTTGGAATAATGGCGGACTTAACGCCACCCGTTGCTCTTGCTTGTTTTGCTGCAGCTCCAATAGCAAAGGAAAGTGGATTAAAAATTTCTTTTGAAGCAATAAAAATAGCTATGGCAGGATTTGTAATACCTTATATGGCCGTTTATTCTCCAGAGTTAATGCTTCAAGGCTATCAAGGAAAAGAATTATTTAGCTACATTTTTTCTGTAATTTATATTTGTATAAAAGTTGGCTTTGCAATTTTATTCTGGGGCATTGCAGTTATTGGCTATTTAAATGGAAATTTAAATATTCTTGAGAGAATTATAGCAGTATTAATACCTGCATTTTTATTGCTTGCTATACCTTTAACTGATGAGATTGGTTTTGCAATTATTGCTATATTTTTTATATATCGTTGGATAAATAAAAGAAAATCAAAGAGTATTTAACTTGTGTCACTTTGCGTAGTATCAGGACTTAAAACAGTTGTTCACACAGTTTCTTTTTTTACACTCTCTTGGTCTCATTCAGTTGAGAAAACAGAGTGGCAGGAACTTTGGAAAATTGAAAAAGATAAATTAGTTTTAAAAGAGGCAAGAATTAAAGGTTCCGGGGCTGGTATGGAGCCTCCAGAAAAATCAAAACTAATTGAGGGTTGGTGGGTTTATAAACCAAAAGTAAGTCCTAAAAATGAGTTGATCTTAGCAAACTCAGAGATCAACATTAAGAATTGGAATATATGTTATGGCGGCAAATGCCAAGAGCTGCCAAAAAATAAAAATAAACCATTGAAGTTACATGTTTGTGATAGTAAATAAAATGCGAATTTATTTATGAGTAAAGTTAATTCTTTTAAATCGAAAAAAAAAATAGAGATTGACGGAAAAAATTATACCATTTACAGTTTAGCCGAAGCTGAAAAAAATGGTCTTAAAGATATAAGCAAACTTCCAAAATCTCTTAAAGTTTTATTAGAAAATTTACTTCGCTATGAAGATAACAGCACAGTAGATAAGACACAAATTAATGCTATTCAAAATTGGTTAAATACCAAAACATCAGATACTGAAATTGCATATCGACCAGCTCGAGTTTTAATGCAAGACTATACAGGAATTCCAGCCGTTGCAGATCTAGCGGCAATGCGTGATGCAGTTAAGGCAAAGAATAAAGATCCAAAAAAAATTAATCCATTATCACAAGTAGACTTAGTAATAGACCATTCAGTGATGGTTGATAATTATGCAAACAAAGATTCATTTGATTTAAATGTTGAAAAAGAATTTTCAAGAAATGGGGAAAGATATTCTTTTTTAAAATGGGGACAGCAAGCATTTGATAATTTTAAAGTGGTACCGCCAGGCACAGGAATTTGTCATCAAGTTAATTTAGAATATTTATCAAAAGTAGTTTGGTCATCTGAAATGAATGGAGAATTGACTGCTTATCCAGATACTTTAGTGGGCACTGATAGTCACACAACAATGGTCAATGGTCTCTCTGTTTTAGGTTGGGGAGTTGGAGGAATTGAAGCTGAGGCTGTAATGTTGGGACAGCCTATTTCTATGTTAATTCCTGAGGTTATTGGATTTGAAGTTAAAGGAAAATTACCAGAAGGCACAACTGCAACAGATTTAGTTTTAACAGTTACACAAATGTTAAGAAAAAAAGGCGTAGTCGGAAAATTTGTCGAGTTTTATGGCGAGGGTTTAAAAAATTTATCTTTAGCAGATAGAGCAACTATAGCAAACATGGCTCCAGAATATGGTGCGACTTGTGGATTTTTTCCAATTGATGAGGAGACATTAAAATATTTAGAATTTACTGGAAGAGATAAAGATTTAATTAAACTTATAGAAGTTTATGCAAAAGAGCAGGGACTATGGACTAGTTCTGGCATGGTATTTACTGATACTTTAAGCCTAGATGTGAGCACAGTGGCCCCAACAATTGCAGGACCAAAACGCCCACAGGATAAAGTGTTATTAACAGATGCTGCAAAAGATTTTGATAAAAATTTTAAAGAAACTATAAAAAGAACAGCTTTAAAAGAATATCCAGTTGAAAATGCAAATTATAAATTAAAAGATGGAAATATTGTCATTGCCGCAATCACATCATGCACAAATACTTCTAACCCTAGCGTTTTAATTGCTGCAGGACTTCTTGCAAAAAAAGCAATTGAAAAAGGATTGTCTTCTAAGCCTTGGGTTAAAACCTCACTTGCGCCAGGTTCAAAAGTAGTTACAGATTATTTAGAAAAAGCTGGACTTGATACTTATCTAAATCAATTAGGTTTTAATTTAGTTGGCTATGGCTGTACGACTTGTATTGGAAATTCTGGACCATTGAATGATAATATTAGCAATTCAATTACAAAAGGTGAATTATATGTTGCCTCAGTCCTATCAGGAAATAGAAATTTTGAAGGAAGAGTCCATCCCCAAGTAAAAGCGAATTATTTAGCATCACCTCCTTTAGTTGTAGCTTATGCTATTGCAGGTTCGTTGATGGTTGATCTTTATAAGGATGCACTTGGCAAAGATAAAAATGGTAAAGATGTATTTTTAAAAGATATTTGGCCTTCAAATAAAGAAATTGCAGATACAATCTTAACTTCAATCACAGCGCAGATGTATAGATCGAGGTATGATAATGTTTCAGAAGGACCAGCTAGTTGGCAGAAAATTAAAACAGTTGCAAGTAGTATTTATGATTGGGATCAAAAATCTACCTATGTTAAACGACCTCCATTTTTTGAAAATTTACCTGACAAACCGGAGGGATTTAAAGCAATTAAGAACGCAAGGCCTCTTTTAATTTTAGCAGACTCAATAACAACGGATCATATTTCTCCAGCAGGATCTATTCAAAAATCTGGACCCACAGGAGATTATTTTATGGAGCATCAAGTACTTCAAAAAGATTTTAATTCCTATGGAGCAAGAAGAGGAAATCATGAAGTAATGATGAGAGGAACTTTTGCTAACATCAGAATTAAAAATGAAATGGCACCTGGGACAGAAGGAGGAGTGACCATGCTTTATCCTGATAAAAAAGTAATGTCAGTATTTGATGCTTCTATGGAATATCAAAAAAAAAGAGTAGACCTTGTTATAATTGCAGGTAAAGAATATGGAACAGGATCATCTCGTGACTGGGCTGCAAAGGGTACTAAACTTTTAGGGGTTAAAGCAGTGATTGCTGAAAGCTTTGAAAGAATTCATAGATCTAATTTAGTTGGTATGGGAATTTTACCTCTTCAATTTAAAGAGGGATATTCGAGAAAGACCTTAAATTTAAAAGGATCTGAAATTATAAATATTCTAAATGTTGAAAAAGGCTTAAAACCAAGAGAAGAAGTAACAGTTGAGTTCTTATTTGAAGACGGAAGTTCTAAAAAAATTAATGTTCTTTCTAGAATCGATACTGATAATGAAACTGAATACTACAAACATGGAGGTATTCTTCAGTACGTTTTAAGAAATATGGCTTAAATTTTTAAATTATATCTTTTCGATATTTGCAATCTTTCTTTTTATTTTTTCTATATATAGTGCAAATTGTTGCTCCGCAGCTTCTAATGTTACAAGTTGGAAGAAAATTTCTTTATTTGAATTTTGTTGTATTAAGTCATCATAATCAGAAGAAATAATTGAACCAACTTTTGGGTATCCACCTGTTGTTGGATGATCAGATAGAAGTATAATTGGATTTCCATCTCCTGGAACTTGAATTGCTCCTTTTATAATACCTTCGGAAGGAATATTGGAATTAACTAAGTTTTCTAAACTTTTTCCCAAAACTCTCATTCCCATTCTGTCAGTTTGTTTAGTGATTAAATAGGGTGTTGAAAAAAATTCTTTTTTAGAAGCCGTACTAAAATAATGAAATTGTGGACCAGGAAGCACGCTAAATATTTTTTTTTCTTCAAATTTAATATTTCTTATTATTTTATTTTCTTTAGTGGAGGAGTTTTTAAGAATTAAGATTTTATCTTTTAATTCAATTTTTTTTCCATGGTTAGGACCAATAAATGCCCGAGGCTGAGATGAAACGGATCCACAAAATTTATCTAATTTAAAACCTCCTTCAATACTTAAATACCCATAAACAGAGGATCTTGTTGCAAGAATGTCTAATTGATCACCTTCATTTAGATCGTACGTACGGTAAGTTTCACCAATAACTTCTCCTTTTTGAGAATATATTTTAAAAAAAACATTTCCTGTAATTGTAATTTTAGTTTTACCTTTTATTAATTTTAGCAAAGGACCTTGGTAAGCAAATTCTATTGTTCCAGTATTTTTTTGATTGTTTAATAAAACATTAGAAAGCAGAAAAGATTGGTAATCCATAGCGCCACCTGGAGCTAGCCCCATATACTGCACACCAAATCTTCCTCTATCTTGAAATGTTGAATTAATGCCTGGTCTTAAAACTTCAAAATAACTTTGTTCCATTATTTTAATTCTGATTTATTAACTTTTTTAAATTTTATTGTGTCCCCGGGTGAAAACAAACAAGGGTTTGTCAGATTTTTAGTATCAAATAACTTAACAGAAGTTCTGCCAATAATGTTCCATCCTCCAGGACTAAGATAAGGGTAAACGATGCAAAATTTTTCTGCAATCGCAACAGAGCCAATGGGTACTTGAACTCTGGGTGACTGAAGTCGGCTGGTAAATAATTTTTTATCAAGATCACCCATATAAGGATGTCCCGGCATGAAACCTATCATGTATACATAAAATTCAGTTTCCAGATGAGATTTAATAATTTCCTCCTTAGATAATTTTAGCGAGTTAGTTAAATTCTCTAAATCAAGCGCAAATTCATCGTCATAACAAACAGGAATAGTCCAGTTTTTGCCTGATTGAGTTGTGGTTAATTTTTTAAGATCAATAGTTGAAATTATTTCTTTGATTTTATGAGAGTTATTTTTTTCCAAATCAAAATGTACAACTAGTTTATTGTAGGATGGAATAATATTGTAGATACCTTTAATTTCGTTTTTATTACTTTTTTCTTTAAGATAGTTAAAAAGGTTAATAACTTTTTTATTAATATCTTTATTTACCTCTTCACCAAAATCACAAATAATCCCTTGATCGCTGATATTAGTTATTTTTTTTATCATGGATATTGTATAAACTTTTAGAAATTTTAAATTAGCAAAAGTGAAATATAATGGAAGTAAATATTAATAGTGATCTTGGTGAAAGTTCAAAGTTTCATTCTACAAAAAATGATCCTGCCTTATTAAAAATAGTAAATTCTGCAAACATTGCTTGCGGTTATCATGCAGGAGATGAAGAAACGATGGAAAAGACAATTAGAATATCTAAAGATAATGGTGTTAGTATTGGATCACACCCATCTTACTTGGATAGAGAAAATTTTGGCAGAAAGAGAATGAATATTTCTTCAGAGGAAGTTACTAAACTTATTATCGATCAATGTGAAATTTTAAGTATAGCTGCTGATAAGTTAAAAATGAAAGTAACCCACGTAAAACCCCATGGAGCTCTAAGTAATACTGCCTGCGAGAATTATGAATTGTCACTGACTATTGCAAAAGCAATTAAACAATTTGATCCAAATATTATTTTTTTAGTTAATGCACATACAGAAATGGAAAAAGCCGGGAGAGACTTAAAGTTAAGAATTGCATGCGAGGTATTTGCAGACAGAAACTACGAAGATAATGGTTATCTTGTTTCAAGATCAAAACCTAATGCAATGATCTTAGATAGAGAAGAATCTGCAAAACATGTTCTTAAGATGTTAGAAAATCAGGCTTTAAATTGCTATTCTGGAAAACAGATCAAATGTGACATTGATTCAATTTGTGTTCACGGTGATGAAAAAACAGCAGTAGATAATGCTAGGTATTTGCGTGACATCTTAATTAAAAACGGTTTTCAATTGAAATCTTTGGATAAATTAAAAAAAATAAATTAATCAAAAAAAAAGGGACGGTTAATTAAAACCGCCCCTTAATTTATTAAAAATAATTAATTATTTTTTTTGTGCCCAAGTTGGCATTGGGTATTTCACTTCGCAGGCTGCAAATGAGAATGGATAAATTGTGCAATATTTACCATTTTGTACTTGCATCAAAATACCTCTTTGAAGTTCATTTTGACCTTTTGCATCGAATCTAACTCCTTCGTAAGGAACAATCAGATCCTTTGCAGGGATATTTGTTTTAACTAATGCATCTCTAATTTTATCAGGATTAGTTGATCCGGCTCTATTAATTGCATCTGCTAAAACCATAAATGCAGTAAATTCTCTAGCTGGAACATCTGATAAATCTCGTCCATTAGATTTTTTCTTAAAAAGCTCATTTACCTTGGATAGATTTGGGATTCTTTTTGCAAGGTCATCATTGTATGGTGATCTTGTAATAGCTCCTTCAGCATCTTTTCCTGCAGTAGAGACAAATGCAGGGTCTGTGTAACCAGCATTTTGTGCTAAAAGCATTTTAGGATTATAATTTAATTCCTTAGCTGTTTTTAAAAACAAATAAGTATCAGCAGTATATGATGATGGTAACAAAAGGTCCGCATTAGATGCTTTTAACTTTTGTACTTCAGAACTTAATGAAGTTGCTTTGGCATTATATGTAATTTTGTCTAATAACTTATATTTCTTATCGTTAATAAACTTTTCTTGTGTCGTTGCACTGTCTGTACCAAAAGCTGAATCTTCATGAAGAATACTTGCTGAAGATATTTTTATATTCTTTTTCTTTTGAAATTCATCTAAGAAATCAAACATTAACTTAGTAAACTGACCGTCATGCGGACTTACTCTAAAGAAATATTTAAGACCTCTCTCTGTTAAAGCAGGAGAAGATGATGAGCCATTAACAAATGGTATTCCAGCTCTCTCAGCCACAAGGCTTGAAGTTGCTGTTACACCTGAAAAATAAGCACCAAAAAGCGCATGTACTTTTTCGTTATTAATTAATCTTTCAGCTTCGCCTTGGCCTATCTCAGGTTTTCCTTGGTGATCGACAATTACAACTTTAATTTTTGCACCTTTAAGTCCTGGTAAACCTTCAGTTTTTGCAAGCGTAATGTCAAGATCAGTTTTATTATTTATAATATCAACCGCAGTTTCGATTGCAGCTTTTGCATCAAGACCAATTTGCGCAACCGGTCCTGTTAGCGGAAGAAGTACTCCAATTTTAACTTCATTTGCTTTTACAACATTTGCAAATAATGAACTGATTGCAAAAATTGAAGCAAATAAAAAACTTGTTATTTTTATTTTCATAGATTTCCTTTATTATTTTAATTAAGTTAACCACTTATTTTAAATTAAGTAAATAAAATCATAAATGACTTCACAAGTAATAATTCAAGCAATCATAAGTGGAATTTTAATGGGTTTAATTTACGCATTAATTGCTGCGGGGCTAAGTTTAATTTTCGGATTAATGGAAATTGTAAATTTTGCACACGGAGATCATTTAATGCTTTCAATGTTTTCAACATTTTGGTTTTGGATGTTATTTGGAATTGATCCGATATTTTCAATACCACTGACTATTATTTTAATGGCGTTTTTAGGAGTATTTACCCACTATTTTATTATTCGAAAAATTTTGAATTCAACTATGTTAATTCAAATTTGTGCAACCTTTGGACTTGCTGTAACAATAAGAGCTTTAGCGCAATTTTTTTTTACACCTGATTTTAGAACAATAAAAAATCCAATCATTCAAGGAAAGTTTGAAGTCTACGGAGTTTTTATTGGTTACCCTCAATTATTTGCAAGTTTTGTCTGCTTATTTGCATTTATTTTATTATATTTATTTGTAACTAAAACTGAAACAGGAACTGCCTTACAAGCAACTTCTCAAGATAGACAAGCTGCAGAAATTTTAGGAATACCCTCAAATAAAATGTTCGCATTGGGTTGGGCTATTGGTCTAAGTTGTGTAGCAGTTGCTGGTTCGATGTTGTCAAATTATTATTATGTTTTTCCAGATGTAGGAGTGAATTTTTCTTTATTTGCCTTTGTTGCTGTAGCTTTAGGAGGTTTTGGAAGTATCAATGGAAGTTTGATTGCAGGAGTAATAATTGGAATTGTTGAATCTGTGGGAGGTTTATTGATCGATCCCTCATATAAACTACTTTATGTTTTTGCCGTTTATTTATTAGTAGTAATATTAAGACCACAAGGAATCTTTGGAAGATATTAAAATATGAACTTAATTTCCAAAGAGTTGTTGCAAGCCAAAAATGAACCTTTAAATTATTTTAACAAAAATTCACTAATAATAATTGGTATAGTCGTTTTAGGGTTATTTTTATATCCTTTCATTTCCCCATCTAAATTTGCTCTTCATCTATTGATGATGATTTTTATGCACGCGGTTATGTCCCAATCATGGAATGTACTTGCTGGATTTTCTGGACAAATTAGTCTTGGGCATGCAATCTTTTTTGGTATTGGCGCTTATGCATCTGGATATTTTTATACAAAATTTCAAATTACGCCTTGGTTTGGAATTATAATTGGAATTGCAATTTCTGCATTCATTGCATTGTTAATTGGAGTGCCGATGTTAAGATTAAAAGGACATTATTTTGCAATAGCAACTTTATTAATTGGAATAAGTTTTCAAGTTATTTTTCAAAGATGGCCTGAAGTTGGTGCGTCCGCAGGTTTATATGTACCTATAAACCGAGATAGTCCTTGGCTTTCAATGCAATTTCATAAAAATAAAGTTGCATACTATTATATCACTTTGGTTTTTTTTATCATAACCTTCTTTTTAGTTTGGTTACTGAACCGATCAAAACTTGGTTATCGACTTAAAGCTATCAGAGATCAATCAGAAGCAGCATCAAGCTTAGGTATTCATGTATCAAAGTATAAAGTAATTGCTTTTATAATTTCTGCAATGATTATGGCTCCAATGGGAAGTATATATGCGCAATATGTTCTTATTATAGATCCTAATAATACTTTTAGTGCTGATATATCTATTTTAGTATTATTAATTTCAGTCATGGGTGGGGTTGGAAATATTTGGGGGCCTATTATTGGTTCTTCAATTTTAATTCCTATTTCTGAATTTTCTAGAATTTATTTTGGCGGTACCGGACGATCTATAGATCTAATTATTTATGGAATTTTAATTATTTTAATTTGTATATTTAGACCCTCAGGAATTGTTTCATTAATTCCAAGATCTTTTAGAGAAAGAGAAAAGGTAAAATGAGTAATTTGCTAAAAGTTGAAAATCTGAGCAGATCATTTGGGGGAATTCATGCAAATAGCGATATTACATTTGATGTTAACGAAGGAGAGATTTTAGGAGTTATTGGTCCAAATGGAGCAGGCAAATCTACTTTATTCGATCTTATTACTGGATTTACAAAATCAGACAAAGGTCAGGTTATATTGAGAGATAAAAATATAACAAATATTAGACCGGATCTAATTTGTAGATTAGGAGTGGGTCGAACTTTTCAAAAACTCAAACCTTTTGCTGATCAGACTTTATTAGAGAATGTAATTGTTGGCGCGTTAGTAAAAGAGAAAAATTTAAAAGTTGCTCGTGACAAAGCTTTAGAAATTATTGATTTTGTCGATTTAATTGAAAAAAGACACCATTACGCAAAAGAACTTTCAACCGGACAACGTAAACGTTTAGAACTTGCAAGAGCTCTGGCAACAGATCCTAAATTATTACTTATGGATGAGGTTACTGGAGGAGTTGATCAAAGAACTATTCCTGGTCTTGTTGAATTAGTTCTAAAATTAAAAAAAAATGGAATAACTGTAGTAACGATTGAGCATAACATGAAAATTATCATGGATATTTCAGATAGAATTCTTGCTCTCAATCAGGGAAAAAGAATTGCATTTGATACGCCAAAAAATATTAGTCAAAATACACAAGTAATAGATGCTTACCTAGGAACTGTTGATGCTGCTTAATATAAAAAATATTGATGTTGCGTATGATGATTACCAAGTCATTTGGAATGTTTCTTTAAATGTAAAAGAGGGTGAAATAGTAGCATTGCTTGGCCCTAATGGATCAGGAAAAAGTACTATCCTTAATAGTATTAGTGGTTTGATAAAAATAAAAAGTGGAGAAATAAATTTTAATAAAATTCAAATTAATAAATATGAAACTTATCAAAGAGTTGGTGTTGGAATTTCACACGTCTTAGAAAGACGAAGAGTTTTCCCGTATTTAACAGTTTTGCAAAATTTATTACTTGGCGCTTATCATGAAAAAGCAAAGACTGAGAGAGAAAAATCATTACAAAATATTTACAATTTTTTTCCAAAATTAAAGGATCGTTCAAATCAAATTGCAAATACTATGTCCGGGGGTGAACAACAAATGTTAGCGATTGGTAGAGGATTGATGGGAATGCCAAAATTACTTATGGTCGACGAGCCTTTCCTTGGGCTTGCTCCGTTAGTTATTGAAGATTTAAAGTTAATTTTTAAAAAAATCGCAGAGCGAGGAATTTCTATTTTATTTGTAGAACAAAATGTAAGATTAGCTTTAAGTATGGCGCATAGGGGTTACGTTCTTGAAAGTGGAAGACTTGTAATTGATGGAGTCTCAAATGACTTAATTAATAGCAAAGAATTAAAAAGAGTTTTTTTAGGGTCCTAGTTTATTGCCGCAAGACTGCTATTTAGTTTATCAGTAATTAACATTGCTCCTGGTTTGTGAGTTATACAAAATTCAGGCTTACAATTTTCAACTACGGACTGGGGAGTAACTCCACATGCCCAAAATACTGGAATTTCATTATTTTTGATTGCCCTAGGCGGGTCACCATACTCGGGTTTCATAATATTTTTTATTCCTATTTGACCAGGCTCTCCTAAGTGCACAGGCGCTCCATGAACAGCTGGAAATCTTGATGAAATTTGAATTGCTTTGATCGTATCTTCTGCATTTAAAGGTCTCATCGAAACAACTAGTTTTCCTTTAAAAGGACCTGCTGGCTCGCAATCTATATTCGTTTTATACATAGGCACAGTTGTGTTGTTTTTTATATGTTGCATTTCAATTCCAGCTTCCATTAAAGGTAACTCAAATGACATAGAGCAACCCAAAACAAAGACAACTAGATCGTCATTCCAATATTTTTTAATGTTACAAGGCTCATCAATAATTTCACCATTTTTCCAAATTCTGTATTTTGGCACATCAGTTCTAATATCAATATCACCTAGATCTTTTAAATAAGGATTTCCTTTAGTTCCAAAACCAATTAGCGGACATGGTTTAGGATTTTTCTGACAAAAGGCTGCAAAGTCGATTGCGTATTTACTTGGCAAGATACAGAGATTTCCTTGTACATATTTCCCGGCGATACCAGCAGTTTGTTTATCATATTTATCAGCTCTTATAATTTTTCTTGCTTCGACGGGATCTGTGATATTTAACATTTAATTTTATAAAAAAATTTAATTACAAGTTTAATTTAGATGAAAAGATTAGAAAATAAAAGTGTAATTATAACTGCAGCTGGTCAAGGGATTGGGAGGGAAACAGCTATTCGTTTTTTAAATGAAGGCGCTAATGTTATTGCAACTGATATAAATCGAAGTCATAAACTAGAAGAGCTTTCTAAACAGTATCCTAAAATAAAAATTCATACACTAGACTCAACAAATGCCGACGATGTGAAGAAGTTTTGTAATAATATTTCAAAAATAGATATTCTTTTTAATTGTGTTGGTTTTGTCCATAGCGGAACTATACTTGAGTGTGAAGAAAAAGATTGGGATTTTTCTTTCAATGTTAATGTCCGATCAATGTATTTAATGATTAAAGGTATTATCCCAAAAATGATTGATCAAAAGTCTGGAGTTATAATTAATATGGCATCTGTTGTATCAAGTATTAAAGGAGTAAAAGATCGATTTGTTTATGGAGCGACCAAAGCCGCTGTCATAGGTCTTACAAAATCAATAGCAGTTGATTTTTTAAAATATAATATTAGATGCAATGCTATCGCCCCAGGAACTGTTCATACCCCCTCTTGGGAAGATCGAGTGAATGCATTCAAAGATCCAGTAAAAGCTAGAAAAGATTTTATTGATAGGCAGCCAATGGGAAGATTAGGAAAGCCAGAAGAGGTAGCTGCACTCGCGGCTTATTTAGCGAGCGATGAGTCTGCATTCTCTACAGGAGTTGTATATTCATTAGATGGCGGAATGACCATTTAACAAAGTATTTATATACTCACTTAAAAGTAGAAAATTTTGATTCAAAATGGAATCAAAAGGGAATCAAAACGAGAACATCTAAGTAATTTTATCTTTAATTTATGTGGATAATTTAATCCTGAATCCAGGGATTTTTTTTCTTATCACCCTTTTCAGTTAAAGCTTTAAAGAATGCTTTTTTGGGAATTAAAAAATTTCCAAAGAAAAACATTACTGCCGCACCAAATATAAATCCTCCTATATGAGCGCCATATGCAACTCCGCCTCCTTCTCCAGTGCTACCAGCTGAACTAATGAATTGTAAAATAAACCAAAAGCCTAAAACAAAAAGAGCAGGAATTTTTAAAAGTTGAGTGAAAACACCAAGAGGAATTAATACTAAAACTTTATTGCGAGGATAACGGATCATATAAGCTCCTAAGACTCCACTTATTGCTCCGCTAGCGCCAACCATGGGTACAGTTGAATTTACGTTGAGATAAACTTGTGTAAGTGCTGCCGCAATACCTGAGGCTATATAGAATAAAATAAATTTCACTTTTCCAAGATCATCTTCAATGTTGTCGGCAAATATCCACATATAAAGCATATTTCCAATTAAATGCATCCATCCCCCATGCATAAACATAGAGGTAATTAATGTGAGATAAGGATCAATTTTTTCTAAATCACCTGGTAATGTTTCTATTCCAAGTAAAGATGCAGGTACAACACCATAAGAGTAAAATAAATTTCCACTTGTATATCCAGGCGAACTTATTTGTATTAAAAAAACTACAATACAACTTGCAATAATTGAATAACTTAATATTGGAGTTGAAAGTGTAACGTTTTCGTCTTTTAATGGGATCACAGATTAGTTACCGCATTGTGCTCGGTGCATCATTAAATGATCAAGCAAAATACACGCAAGCATAGCTTCTCCAATTGGAACTGCGCGAATTCCAACACAAGGATCATGTCTTCCGCGAACAGAAATTTTTGTATTTTTTCCTTTCTTATCAATAGTATTACGAGTAGTTAAAATTGAGGATGTTGGCTTAACTGCAAATGATGCAACAATTTCTTGGCCCGTAGAAATTCCACCCAATATTCCACCTGCATGATTAGAAAGAAATTTTGTTTTTCCTCCACTAGATCTAATTTCATCAGAATTAGTTTCGCCGGTTAAACTTGCAGCATTCATACCAGCTCCGATGTTGACACCTTTCACTGCATTAATACTCATAAGACCAGCAGCAATATCTTGATCAAGTTTTGAATAAATAGGAGCACCCAGTCCAACTGGAATCCCTTTAGCTCTAAGCTCTATTACTGCGCCACATGAACTTCCTGCCTTCCTAGTATCTAGCAAGTACTGTTCCCATACAGGTACAGTTTCTTTATCAGGACAAAAAAAAGGATTTTTTCTAATTTCTCTATCATTCCATAAACTATGATCAATCATCAATGGACCAATCTGAATAACCCCACCAATAATAGAAAATTTTTTTCCAAGTAATTTATTTAAAACAACTCTAGCAATAGCTCCTGCTGCAACTCTTGAAGCAGTTTCTCTAGCAGATTGTCTGCCACCACCTCTAAAGTCTCGATTTCCATACTTCATAAAGTAAGTAAAATCAGCATGTCCTGGCCTAAATTTATCTTTAATACTTTCATAGTCTCTAGACTTTGTATCCTCATTGAAAATGATCATTGAAATGGGCGTGCCTGTAGTTTTTCCTTCAAACACACCAGATAATATTTGAACCTGATCTTTTTCTTTTCTTTGCGTTACAAATTTTGACTGGCCAGGTCTTCTTTTGTTTAATTCAACCTGAATATCTTTTACAGATATAGGAATATTTGGAGGACAACCATCAACCACGCAGCCAATTGCCGGACCATGAGACTCTCCCCATGTGGTGAATCTAAATAGCTTTCCAAAAGTGTTAAATGACATTAAATATATTTTATAAGGTATTTTTGCTTATTTATGAATCGAAAAAAAAAATTAAATAAACTAGGTCTCAATGACTGTTTTATGGATAAAAAGAATCCCTTTGAGCTTTTTAAAGTATGGATGTCAAAAGCTAAAAAAACAGAAATAAATGATCCAAATGCATTAGCGTTAGCAACGGTTAACTCAAAAAAACAGCCTTCAGTCCGAATGGTTCTTTTAAAAGGCCTTACAGATAAAGAGTTCATTTTTTATACAAATCTAAATAGTCGTAAAAGCAGTGAGTTAAAAACGAATCCGCGAGCCTCCATGTGTTTTCATTGGAAAAGCTTACGACGGCAAATAAGAATTGATGGGCCGATAAGTAAGGTACCTAGTAAAGTTGCTGATCAATATTTTAATTCAAGACCGTATGGAAGTAGAATTGGTGCGTGGGCATCAATTCAGTCAACGCCTATGATTTCGCGATTAGATTTAATTAGAAGAGTTCAATATTTTAAAAAAAAATTTCCTAATTCAAAAAAAGTTCCCAGACCCCCTTATTGGTCAGGATGGGCTCTTAAAGCAAATGAGATTGAATTTTGGTTAGATGGAGATAATCGAATACATCAAAGACTAAAATATAAAAAAATAGGATCGAAATGGAAAAAAGAGATTTTATATCCTTAATTTTTTTTAATTCTAAAATATATTTTTTCAAAACTTTTGTTTAAATTTTTAAATACACCTAATTTTTTAACCCTTAATAATAATTCCTCATTAATTCCACCCTTCGTTTGAAAGTCTTTAATTAGTTTATCATTATTAAGTTTGTAATTTACTGATAGTTCATGATTTAAACCTTTAAACAAATTACTTAAATATTTTATAGATCTCATTTTATTAATATTTTTATTTTGTAGCCATTTTGCAGCAGTATTAAAAATTTCAAGGTATGTTGCCATAAATGAAGTCATGACCCATAATTTTTTATTTTCTTTTTCATCATTTGTTGAAAAGACCTCACCGAGACGACTAAAAAATTTTTCAACGCCTTTATTTTTTGGATAGATAATTATTGGTCCAAGATTATATTTAATCATAGGAAGAGGGGCTACTTTAAATACTTTTTTAGCAGGAAATATAATTCTTTTTAGCTCTGAATTATGAATAGTAGATATAAAATTTAAGATTATATGATTTTCATTAAACTTTAACTTTTTTAATATTTGTCTTCCAACTTTTGGAGTTATTGATAGTACGACCCAATTGGATTTATCGAGTACTTCTTGATTAGACTTTGCAATTATAATTTTTTTAAATTTATTTTTTAATAATTTGCCATTTATATTATTTTTCGGTGATAGAATAATTTCTTTAACATTTATTTTTGCTTTAAAAATTCCCTCAATGATTGAAGTTGCAATCCTCCCAACACCAACAAAACCTAATTTCATATTCTTAAAAAACTAACTAATTAGATATACTACCAATAAGTATAATTATAACATTAGTAAAACTTTTTTTTTCCACAGTATTAAACTGATTAACCTGATTCAAATTGACTTTTAACACAGTATAAACGATTATTAGATTCGTAGGGAAGAGACCTAACGTAGGCACCGAAGGAGCAACAGCCCAGGAAACTCTCAGGTAAAAGGACCTTACAATTATATAACTCTGGAAAGAAAGTTTAAAACTTCACCGAAGGAGCAACACTCTCAGGTAAACATACAGATGGGCCGCTTAAGACAGGAGTTATATAATATTTATGAGTGCGGCAAATGCAGAATTAAAACAAACTAGCAAAACATCGCTATACGAATTTCATAAAAATTCTGGCGCTAAACTTGTAAATTTTGCAGGTTATGAAATGCCTATTCAATATCAAGATGGGATTATTCAAGAACATACACATACAAGAAATTCTATAGGAATTTTTGACGTTTCGCACATGGGTCAACTAAAGATAGAGTGTAGTAGTAGTATTTTTCCTTATCTTGAAAAAATAATTCCATTAGATTTTTCATCAATTAAAAATAATCAATCTAAATATTCATTTCTATTAAACGACAAAGGTGGAATCGAAGATGATTTAATTGTAACCAAGGTTGATACAGGAATTAAGATTGTACTTAATGCAGCATGCAAAGATAATGACGCGAAAATTATAAAAGATTCAATAGGCGAGGGTTTTACTGCTGTTCTAAGAGATGACCTGTCGTTAATTGCAATTCAAGGACCCAAAGCAGTAGATGCTATGGAAAAAATTTTTAAAGATATTTCAAAACTTAATTTTATGTTCGGAAATTATTTTGAATATAATAAGAAAAAAATTTTTATAACAAGATCGGGATATACAGGCGAGGATGGTTTTGAAGTTTCTATAAAAAATGAAGATGTTCAAGAATTAACTCAAGATATTATGAGAGTGTCAGATGCTAAACTTATAGGACTTGGCGCTAGAGACTCATTAAGATTAGAAGCCGGACTTTGTTTATATGGTCATGATATTAATACAAATACTACTCCGGTTGAAGGTGCTTTGTCGTGGGCAATTCCTAAAACTAAAAAAGAAAAGGGCGGATTTTTAGGAGACAAAATAATTTTAGATCAAATTAAAAATAAGCCTAAAAAAATTAGGGTTGGAATAAAACCTGAAGGTAAAATTATTGCCAGAGAAGGCACAAGGATTTTCTCAAACGATCAAAAAGAAATTGGACATGTGACAAGTGGAGGTTTTGGCCCAAGTGTAAACGGGCCGATTGCCATGGGATATGTTGATTATGAACAGTCAAAAGAAGGCACAAAAGTAATTTTGAAAGTTAGAGAAAATATGGTGCATGGAGTTGTTAGTAAACTTCCTTTTTATAAAAAAAATTACGTAAAAAATTAAACATGATTGAAAAAAAATACTCAAAAAAACATGAATGGTTAGAAGTAAATGGTAATATTGCAACTGTTGGAATTACAGTTCATGCAGCAGCTCAATTAGGTGATATTGTATTTGCAGAAGTTCCAGTGGTTGGAAAATCTTTTAAAAAAGATGAAGCAGCTGCAGTTGTAGAGTCCGTAAAAGCTGCAAGCGATGTTTATTCTCCGCTTACAGGAGATATCAAAGAATCAAATCAGGCAATTGTTTCAGATCCATCTCTTGTAAATAAAGATCCAGAGAATTCAGGTTGGTTTTTTAAAATTACGATCAAAGATCAAAATGAGCTTAAAGATTTAATGAATAAAAGTGATTACGAAAAATATGCAACGGAGAATCCAAATTAATGAAAGATTTGACTAATTCTAAAGAGTTTATTGGACGTCACATAGGTCCTTCGGATGAGCATATAAAAACTATGCTTTCATATTTAAATGTTAAATCTTTAGATGAACTTATTCAAAAAATTGTCCCTGATAAAATCTTAGAAAAAGATGAACTAAAATTAGATGATGCTATTTCTGAAGATAAGGCACTTAAGTTATTAAAACAAATCTCTCAAAAAAATAAAATTTATAAAAATTATTTAGGAGCAGGTTATTATGGAACTATTACTCCAAATGTTATTTTAAGAAATATTTTAGAAAATCCAGGTTGGTATACAGCTTATACTCCTTATCAGCCAGAAGTTGCTCAAGGAAGATTAGAGATGTTATTAAATTTTCAACAGATGATTATTGATCTTACCAAAATGGATATTGCAAATGCTTCACTACTTGATGAAGGAACCGCAGCTGCTGAAGCCGTTGGTTTATGTCAAAGAATTAATTCAGAAAATTTAAATAAAATTTTTATTTCTAACAGATGCAATCTTCAAACAATCGATGTTGTAAAAACTAGAGCAGAACCATTTGGTCTTGAAATTATTGTAGGAGATAACGATGAGGATCTTCCAAAATTAGATAATTTGCTATGTGCGATTGTTCAGTATCCAGACTCACTTGGAGCTATTTATGATTTGAAGCAAATTATCGATATTATTCATAACAAAAAAGGTAAAGCGATTGTTGTAACTGATTTGCTTGCCTTGACCTTAATTAAGCCACCAGGAGAAATGGGAGCTGATATTGTAGTTGGAAATTCACAAAGGTTTGGTGTGCCCATGGGTTATGGAGGTCCGCATGCTGCTTTTTTTGCGACTAAAGATGAATTTAAAAGAGCGATGCCTGGAAGAATTATTGGCGTGTCAGTTGATAGAAAAAAAAAACAAGCTTTAAGAATGGCTCTGCAAACACGTGAGCAACATATTAGAAGAGAAAAAGCAACTAGCAACATTTGTACAGCCCAAGCTCTACTTTCTATCATGGCTGTAGCATTTGGAATTTATCATGGACCAGAAGGTATAAAAAAAATAGCAGAACGTACGTCTGGAATTGCAAATTTATTTGCAGAAGTAATGCAGAAAAATAATTTTAAAATAATCTCTCAACATTACTTTGATACTGTAACTATATTTACTGGAGACGAAACAGAGGACTTTTATAAAAAAGCTTTAGCTAAAAAAATTAATGTTAGAAAATTAGAAAATTCAATTAGCATTTCTTTTGATGAAACCTCGGAAATTACCGATCTAAAAGATTTATTTGATGTATTTAGTATTAACGAAAAAATATCTAGTGAGACTAAAATTGATCAGATTTCAAAAGAATTTTTAAGAACATCAAAATATTTAACTCACGAAGTGTTTAATTCTTATCATTCAGAAACCGAAATGCTTCGTTACTTAAAACGTCTAGAGGATAAAGATATTGCATTAAATAGATCAATGATTGCTTTAGGTTCTTGTACTATGAAATTAAATGCAGTTGCAGAGATGATACCAGTAACCTGGCCTGAATTTGGAGCACTTCATCCATTTGCTCCAGTAGATCAAGCAGAAGGTTATCATTTTATGTTTAATGATTTATCAAAAATGCTCTCTGAAATAACTGGCTTTAGCGGAATTTCTCTTCAACCTAATGCTGGTGCACAAGGAGAGTACGCTGGTCTAATGGTTATTAGAAAATATCATTTATCTAGAGGTGATAAAAATAGAAATGTTTGCCTTATTCCAAGTTCAGCACATGGTACAAATCCAGCAAGTGCACAAATGGCTGGAATGAAAGTTATAGTGATTAATTGCGATAAAGATGGCAATGTTGATTTTGAAGATCTGAAAAAGAAAGCCAATGAGTACTCTAAAGATTTAGCGGCTTTAATGGTAACATATCCATCAACACACGGGGTGTTCGAAGAACAAATTACTGATATTTGCAAAATCATTCATGATAATGGTGGACAGGTTTACATGGATGGAGCAAATTTAAATGCTCTTGTTGGAATTGCAAAACCTGGAAAATTTGGGCCCGATGTTTGTCATATGAATTTGCACAAAACATTTTGTATTCCTCATGGCGGTGGTGGGCCAGGAATGGGACCTATAGGAGTTTCTAAACATTTAGAAAAATTTTTACCAAATCACCAGGTTATAAAACAAAATTCAGGACCGAGCACAGGTATGGGCGCAGTTTCGGCTGCACCGTGGGGAAGCGCTAGTATTCTTCCAATCTCATGGATGTATATAAAAATGATGGGAGCGGCTGGCCTTAAAAAAGCAACACAAGTTGCAATTTTAAATGCAAATTACATGTCAAAAAAATTATCAGAGCAATTTAGTACTTTATACAAAGGAAAAAATGGATTTGTTGCTCATGAGTGCATTATTGATTTAAGATCTATTAAGACAGAAACAGGCGTGAGCGAAGAGGATATTGCTAAAAGATTAATTGATTATGGTTTTCATGCGCCAACAATGTCATGGCCAGTTGCTGGTACATTGATGGTTGAGCCTACTGAAAGTGAAAGTATCAATGAATTAAATAGATTTTGTGATGCACTAATTAATATTAAAAAAGAAATTAACATGGTTAAAAATAAAGTGTTCGATACAAACGACAATCCACTTAAAAATGCTCCGCATCCATTCCTTGAGCTTTCAGCAGATGTTTGGGAACATAAATATACAAGGGAACAAGCAGCATTTCCTTTGCAGTATTTAAAAATTAATAAATATTGGTCACCAGTTTCAAGAGTAGATAACGTTTATGGAGATAGAAATCTTGTTTGTAGCTGTCCAAGTTTAGATAGTTATAGGGAGGAAGCCGCCTAATTGAACTTAGAATTGCTTTACAATCCTGGCAATGTTCTTTGTGATGTTCTTAAGATTAAAGATGATCATAAATTTATTTTAAGAGTTTTTGTCAACTTAACTTATTATGGACATATATTAGCAGCCCTTGCGTTAGTTTACGTTAAAGCAACAACTTAATAATGAAAAATCCTAAATCAAAATCACACGAGTATTTAAGTTTATTTGTAATAATTTTAGCCACTTTTTTAATAACTTTTCCATCAGGGTTTGTTACAAAGGCAGCATTAGATCCTTGGTATTTTAATTTAGTAAAACCAGCATTTAACCCACCTAATTGGGTTTTTGGACCTGTGTGGACAATACTTTATGCAATGATGTCAGTTGCAGTTTGGCTTGCTTACAACAAAAGCAAACATTCTAATAAAATATTAGTAATTTACTTTGTTCATCTATTTATTAACGCAAGTTGGAGTTACGTATTTTTTTATTATAAACAAATTTTTCTTGCTAGTTTTGTAATTTCGATAATTATTTTTTTTATTTTATATTTGATGGTTTTGTACTCAAAGTATAGCAAACCATCTGTTGTATTAATGCTACCATATTTTGCATGGTCGACTTATGCATTGTACTTAAATAGTACAATTTATATTCTTAATTCGTCCTATTAATTAAGTATAACGATAACTCTTGAAGATTTTTTTTAATATCAGAATTTTTAAATATATTTAAAGAGTCTGAAGATACATTTGAGAAATATTCAGCTCTTTTTTTGCATACGTTAATTACATCATGTTTTTTTATTAATG
>Ga0194124_10001053_pt1 | contig 37119 bp, 34 predicted proteins | sample TA2KigCas0mmetaG_FD_148605 | JGI IMG/M metagenome (GOLD analysis project Ga0194124, IMG submission 148605) | Freshwater microbial communities from Lake Tanganyika, Tanzania - TA2015031 Kigoma Deep Cast 0m | ecosystem: Environmental > Aquatic > Freshwater > Lake | place: Tanzania: Lake...
TTTTATCCTGTCTTTACAGCTGGTTTTGATCCAGCAAATTTCAACATAGAAATATATAATCGTTGGGGGGAATTAGTCTTCCAGAGTTTTAATTCAGACAAAGGATGGGATGGTTCCTACAATGGTAGCAGGTGCCAGGACGGGACATACCATTGGAAGATAATGTATAAAAATCCAGACTTGGATGAATATAAAATCATTACTGGACATGTTAATTTAATCAGGTAAGTAGTCTGAAAAAATATGTCATTCCTCCACGCAGATTTTATTCATCAAAAAATTGCATTTACGTAAATAAAAAATAAAAAAAGCCACCTCGAGAGGCAGCTTTTTCAATTCGTTTAACAACGAGATAAGATTCTATGTTTTTCTTCTTGCCTCGTTAACAACAAGATTTCTTCCCATGAAATCGTTTCCATTAAGAGAATCAATTGCTTGTTGGGCTTGACTGTCGTCATCCATTTCAACAATAGCAAATCCACGAGAACGTCCTGTTTCGCGATCTGTAATTACTCTGGCAGAAGATACTTCTCCAAAACTTTCAAATAGCTTTTCGATGTCTTGACTTGTAGCACGAAAGCTAATGTTTCCACAATAAATATTCATAAAAAATAAAAAAAATTAAATCCTGTACCTTGTGCACAGTTCAACAAATGTATACTTTAAAAATGGAATTAACTAATTAATTATCAATTCGAATAAAAAAAGAGAGGATAATTATCTATAAATCAACAAATTTTACGCTTTATCAAATTCATAAAACTATATTCACAATCTTTCCTGGAACAACAATAACTTTCTTAGGACTTTTATTTTCCATCCATTTTTGTATTTCATCAAGTTGCAGAACATAGGTTTCTACTTCTTTCGCCGTTAGTTGTAAACTCAAATTTACTTTTGTTCTCATTTTTCCATTAAAGGAAATTGGATAATCAAAATTTGACTCTATTAGAAATGTTTCGTCGTATTCGGGATAACTTTGATTGGTGACAGTTCCTGCTTGATTTCCTAATTTCTCCCAAAGTTCCTCCGAAAAATGAGGAGCAAATGGAGCAATTAATACCACGAGGGGTTCTAAAACAGCTTTTTTATTGCATTTTAAATCCGTCAATTCATTTATGGCAATCATAAAGGTTGATATACACGTATTGAAAGAATAGCGGTCTAAATCTTCCCTAATTCGCTTGATAGTTTTATGTAAAACTCGCATTTCTTTTTCATGCCCTAATTCATTAGAAACAGAAAATATATTTTCAGTAGGATGTAAAAGTCTCCAAAACTTGCGTAAAAAGCCGTTAACTCCTGTTATTCCTTTAGTATCCCAAGGTTTTGTTTGTTCTAATGGGCCTAAAAACATTTCATACATGCGTAGGGTATCAGCTCCAAATTTATCCACTAATTCATCCGGTGTTTGAACGTTATACTTTGATTTAGACATCTTTTCGACCTCATACCCACAAACGTAGGACCCATCTTCTTCACAAATAAATTCTGCTTCAGCATATTCTGGCCGCCATTTTCTAAACTCATTAATGTTCAATTTATCATTATCAATCAAAGAAATATCAACGTGAATTGCTGCATGCTTAAAGTGATCTTTTATTGAATTTGTAACGAATTTATTTTCACCAATGACCAAGTAAACAAAGCTACTTCTACCTAAAATCATCCCTTGGTTGATCATCTTTTTGAATGGCTCGTCAAATGGAATGATTCCTCGGTCGAATAAAAATTTTGTCCAAAAACGTGCATAAAGTAGATGACCTGTGGCATGCTCAGATCCTCCGATATACAAATCCACATTTTTCCAATAATTCACTTTTTCTTGGCTGAACAAATCATTTGGATTTTTTGGATCGAGATAACGTAAAAAGTACCACGAGCTTCCCGCCCAACCCGGCATCGTGGAGAATTCATAGTTGTATTCGTTTTGATATTTCCAATTAATTGCTCGTGCCAAAGGTGGTTCTCCATCCTCTGTAGGTAAGTATTTATCTACTTCTGGCAAGTTCAATGGTAAGTCATCATAGTTCAATGCATATGGGACCTCATCTTTGTAATAGATAGGAATTGGTTCTCCCCAATAACGTTGGCGACCAAAAACAGCATCTCTCAAACGGTAATTCACGCGACCTCGGCCAAAATAATTTTTCTCGATTTCCTCAATAGCCCGTTTGATCGCAATTTTCACTTGTAGGCCATTTAAGAAATCAGAATTGATGACTTCACCCTCTTTTTCAGTCCAAGCTTCCTGTTCCATGGAGTGTTCAGGATTTGAAGGATTAATTACTTGTTTGATTGGTAGACCAAAGTGCTTTGCAAATTTATAATCGCGCTCATCATGCGCGGGAACTGCCATCACCGCCCCAGTTCCATAACCAACAAGCACATAATCGCCTACCCAAACTTGTATAGGCTCTTTTGTGAAAGGATGTTCAAGATAAGCTCCAGTAAAAACTCCGCTGATTGTGTTCACATCAGCTTGACGTTCACGTTCGCTTCGATTTTTTGCTTTTTCGACATAAGTCTCCACTTCCTGTCTTTGTTCATTAGTTGTTATTTTATCAACTAATTCATGCTCAGGAGCCAACGTTACGAATGAAACTCCAAAAACCGTGTCTGGTCGGGTGGTAAAGACTTCAATTTTAGATGAATTTTCTCCCATTGACGAAGTATCTTTCGGAGTGAATTCTTTCAAGAAAGGGAAGAAAATTGAACATCCTTCGCTTCTTCCAATCCAATTTCTTTGTGTTTCTTTAATACTTTCAGACCAATCTATATCGTTTAATCCATCCAACAAACGTTGAGCAAATGCAGTAATTCTCATACTCCACTGCTTCATCAACTTGCGTTCTATGGGATGTCCACCTCGTTCTGAAACGCCATTTACAACTTCGTCATTTGCGAGTACAGTTCCCATGGCAGGACACCAGTTTACAAATGATTCTCCCAGGTATGCCAAACGAAAATGCATTAATATTTCGCGCTGTTTTCTTTCATCAAAAGATTTCCATTCGGCTGCACTAAACGGTAAAACCTCTTTTTCTATTTCTCCGGTTAAAATTTCGAGAGTAACTCCTTTTGATCCTTCATTTTCAAAGATTGAAATAAGCGTATCAATATGCTCTGCTCTATTATTTTTCGGGTTATACCAAGAATTAAAAAGTTTAATAAAAATTTGCTGAGTCCATTTGTAATACTCAGGTGATGAGGTTCTTACCTCGCGACTCCAGTCAAAACAAAATCCTATTTTATCCAGTTGATCTCTGTAGCGAGCAATGTTCTGTTCTGTAGTAAGCGCAGGGTGTTGTCCCGTTTGAATCGCATATTGCTCTGCAGGAAGACCAAATGAATCGTATCCCATGGGATGCAAAACATTAAATCCTTGTAATTTTTTGTAGCGTGCGTAGATATCAGAAGCAATATATCCTAGTGGGTGACCGACATGCAAACCTGCTCCAGATGGGTAAGGAAACATGTCCAACACATAGAATTTAGGTTTATCAAAATCTTCTCCTATTTTATTGGTCTGATTTTTAGCCCAAAATTTTCTCCATTTGTCTTCTACTGTTCTAAAATCGTATTCCATTTTTTTACAAGAACGACAAAGATAAATATTATAACTTTGTTACGAAATTGTATTAGAAGAGGTATGTTAAAATTAGAATTATGAAATCAGTAATTTTCTCTACTTTATTTATTATCGTTAATTTATACTTTTTCGGTCAAAACTATGTTAAAATAGGAAAATTATATTGGGCTGACCATAATTTAAATACAAGTACTTTTGCGAATGGCGACTCTCTTTCAAGGGCAAGAAATTTTAGTGAATGGGAGAATAACTTTAGACAAGGTGTCCCTGCATATTGTAGCGTGGGTTACAATCCAGCAAATGATAGTATTTATGGTAAAATATATAATTGGTGGGCAGTTGCAGACTTGCGAGGACTCGCTCCAGATGGTTTTATGGTTCCTTCTGTACAAGATTGGATGGGATTAAAATTACATTTGAATTACGATACAAATTGCAGATGTATCCCACCTATTACTCGCTCTGCTGATAAGCTAAAAAGTACAAGTCAATGGAATGGGGATTTAAAAGGCGAGAATTTATTTAATATGAACATATTACCGGCTGGTTATCTGCAAAATGATGGTAAATATCAAGGAAAAGGAATGCAAGTTTCCTATTGGACATGTTCACCAAAAAATGCTGCAAACAATTCAGGGGATGCATACACTACCTATTACATCGTCTTTAAGTATGATAGATCAGATTTCATACAGGATGTTAATTTTGATGCAAATGGCCACTTTGTTCGATGTGCAAAAGGACAGCAAGAATATTTCCTCAAAAAACCGGATAATTCAAGTTTAGAAGAATCGAATGAAGATCAGGAGGAGGAAATGTCTGAAGAGGAAGAAGACGATTCCAAAAAGAAAAAGAAACGTAAAAAGAAATTCTAGTCTATTTAAGACTTTGAGGAAAAGGATTTGATTTACAATAATCCGTTAAAATTTTACGCAATACATTTTTCCTTAGTAGATTTGTGGTTGTAAAATAAAATGATCTACTCCTCTGAAATCTCACTTTTTTGGTTAATTCCTTGGGCAGTTATTGCAGGATTTTTGGCATATTACCTATATTCAAAATCAGAATGGTACAATGAATTGCATTTTTCGTGGAAATGGTTGTTACGAATTGCACGTGCCGCATCAATTTTCTTAATTGGTGTTCTTCTTCTCGGAATTATCTTTCAATCATTTGATTACAAAAAGGAAAAACCGGTTTTTGTAACTCTTATCGATAATTCGGCCTCCATGCGAAATTATGCTGATAGTAATCAAGTTTTAAAACAAATAAACGGACTGAGAAAAAAAATCAAAGAACGGTTTGGTGATCGTTTTGAATTGGTTGAGATGACAACGGGAAGTCAAGCAAAATACAATGGATCAATTGATTTGAAAGATCCCAATTCTAACTTGGAAAAAGGATTTGAGAAAATAATGATGGACTATTATAATCGAAATTTGGGAGGGGTTTTATTTGTTTCAGATGGAAATTTTAATACGGGTTCTAATCCGCTTTACACTTCCTCAAAATTAAACTTAACCCCGATTTTTACATTGGGTGCAGGCGACTCTATTCCAAAAAGAGATCACTACATCAAAAATATTTCAGTTAATGAAGTGGCATTTTTTAAAAATAAATTTCCCGTTGAAGTGGACATTGACGCTATTAAATTAGGCAAAGGAACATATTCTGTAACTATATCGAAAGGTGGAAAAACAGTTGCCACCAAAAGCATTACCTACGAAAAAGGACAACGTGAATTTAAACAAGTTGCTTTTGAATTGGAGGCAGATCAATTGGGATTCAATACCTACACAGTTTCTATTGCGAAAGCTGAAAATGAGTACAATTACGAAAATAATACGCGGAATTTTTACATTGAAGTTCTCGATTCTAAAAGTAAAATTCTCATTTTGGCAGGCGCACCTCATCCGGATATTGCAGCAATTAAAGATGTTTTAGAGGAAAATGCAAATTTTGAAGTAAAAAGTGTTCTTGCTAAGGACTGGGACAAAGACATGCGAAATATTGATTTGATTGTTTGGCATGAACCGGGAATAAATGCAGATGCCAACTTAATAAAATTTATCAACGATCAAAATAAACCAATGTTGTACGTACTTGGTCCAAATACACCTTCAAACATTGTTAATTCATTAAATATAGGTTTATCAACCCCGGCAGGCAATAAGATAGATGAAATTCAAGGAAAGGTTAACAAAGATTTTCAGCCTTTTGAAGTTTCAGATGAACTCAGCAAAGCATTTGAGTATTTTCCTCCATTGAAATCAAAATTTGGTAGCTTAACAAGTTCAAGTATTTCAGATATTTTGGTGTATCAACGCATTGGTTCTGTGGTGAAAAATGATCCTATGGTTTTCTTTTTGAAAAAAGGCGAAACAAAAATAGGAGTTATCTATGGCGAAGGAATGTGGCGCTGGAAAATGAACGAGTTTGTTCGAACAAAGGATATTGTTGCTTACCGCGAATTTTTACAAAAAACATCATCTTTTCTAACGGTTAAACAAAATACGTCTGCATTGCGTGTTACTTTACCCAACCGCTTTACGAAAAACGAGGAAGTTATCGTTAATGCTTCGTTTTACAATGAGTCGATGGCGCCAATAACGACTCCAAAAATTCAATTTGTCTTAAAAGATGAGAATAAAAAAGTTTCTAAAATGGAATTTGCAACCTATGGGGAGGGCTATAAACTTTCGTTAGGTAAATTAAAACCCGGAAAATACGAATGGACAGCAACAACCTCTCATGCCGGCAAAACATATAGTAAAACAGGTGCTTTTGTGGTTGAAAATATTACTTTGGAAGGTTTAGACACCTATGCAAATCATAATCTTTTGATTGAAATGTCGGATAAATCAAAGGGAAAATTTGAGCAATTAGCCAATTACGATAAATTATTAGATGCCATTGCAAAGAGAGAAGACATTTCGTCGGTTTCCTACAAAGAGACCAATTATTTGGATTTGATTGATTACAAATGGTTATTTTTCCTACTGTTGTTTTTCTTAACCTTGGAATGGTTTGGAAGAAGAATAAACGGAATTTATTAATTGATTTTCCTAAATGTTGTCAAATTTAAAATCATCACTTACTCATCCGGTTTTTAAAGTCGTTTCCCAAGTTGCTGAGGAGAATGGCATAAAAGCGTTTGTAATTGGAGGGTTTGTTCGTGATTTGATTTTAGAGCGACCATCCAAAGACATCGACATTGTTGTTTTAGGAAATGGTTTGGAATTGGCTCAGTTATCTGCTGAAAAATTACGTATCAAGAAAATAAGTCTTTTTAAAAATTTCGGAACAGCTCATTTCAAATACAAAGATTTAGACGTTGAGTTTGTGGGCGCTCGTAAAGAATCCTATCGGTCAGATTCTCGAAAGCCTATTGTGGAGGATGGAACATTACAAGACGATCAAAACCGACGTGATTTTACAATCAATGCCTTGGCATTAAGTCTAAACAAAGAAACATTTGGGGATTTGATTGACCCCTTTGATGGGATTTCAGACTTGGAAAAAGGAATTATTCGCACTCCTCTTGATCCAGATGTGACTTACAGCGATGATCCGTTGCGTATGCTGCGTGCGATACGTTTTGCTACTCAACTCAATTTTAAAATAGAGAATAAAAGTTTAGAATCGATTTTGAAACAATCTGATCGGTTGAAAATCATTTCTCAGGAGCGAATCAATGAAGAATTGAATAAAATCATATTGGCTGATCAACCTTCAAGAGGTTTTATATTGCTAAAATCCACCCAGTTATTGCATCAGTTTTTTCCGGAGATGATTGCGTTGGCGGGTATTGAAACCATTGACGGTAAATCTCACAAGGATAATTTTTACCATACTTTGGAAGTATTGGACAATGTGGCAGGGATGTCAGATTCTTTGTGGTTACGTTGGGCGGCTATCATGCATGATATTGCAAAACCACCAACTAAACGTTTTGACAAAGAGATAGGATGGACATTTCATGGACATGAAGATTTGGGTGCACGTATGGTTCCTCGAATTTTTACCCGTATGCGTTTGCCTTTGGACCATAAAATGAAATACGTTCAGAAATTGGTGCGCTTGCATTTGCGTCCGATAGCGTTGGTAAAAGGAACGGTGACCGATTCGGCAATTCGCAGATTATTAAATGAAGCAGGTGATGATATCGATGATTTAATGACTTTATGCAATGCAGATATCACTTCCAAAAATGAGTTTAAGGTAAAGAAGTACAAGCAAAACTTTGAAATAGTCGCTCAAAAACTGCGTGATGTAGAGGAAAAGGACAAGATTCGTAATTTTCAACCGCCAGTCACAGGCGAATTAATCATGCAAACGTTTGGTGTTGGTCCTTGCGCTGAAATTGGCATTATTAAATCTCAAATCAAAGAATCAATTTTGGAAGGAATTATTCCAAATGATTATGAAGCTGCTTTCTCGGAAATGGTTCGAATAGGGAAGGAGTTGGGGTTGACAGTGAAATAGATTATTTCATTCGATCGTAGTATGTATCTAAACTCCATGCTTCGGGTTTTTTTGCAAACCATGGCTTCACGTTTGGCCATACCTTACCAAATAGTTCTGATTCTCGGTATTTATTCAAAGCCTCTTGTTCTTCCCAATGACTGTAGGTGAAAATAATCGATGGGTTTGATTGATCTTGCATTAACTTCATTCCTAAACATCCATCAAACGTGGCAATTTCGTTTTTCACACGATCAAAAAAGTAAAGAAAATCAGCTACTTTTTGTGGTTGAAATTCCATTTTTACGATTCGAACAAGCATATAACTTTATTTGCAAAATTAACACTCCTTTAACATAATGAGTTATTAATTTTAAGGAAAAAGCATGATATTTGCAAATATTTAATTTAACTATGAAAAATATCTTACTTTTGTTACTCGTCACTTTGAGTTTCAATTTCCTTCAAGCACAGCAAAAAATGAATGATGAGCTAGATTCAATTTCTTACCTTTTGGGAGCTGCAATAGCCAGCAATATTTTAAAGGATATTCCGGATGTAAATACAGATTTAAACAAAGAATTGATAATTCAAGGTTTACGTGATAAGATTTATGGAAATACTCCTTCCATTTCTGATCCGACGAATCAAATTTTAGGAAATTGGTTCCAACAAAGAGCGGAAAGGGAAGCTCAAGCGGCTATGCAGGAAGGAATTAGATTTTTGGAGGAAAACAAAAAGAATCCGAATGTAAAAGTTACCGCCTCTGGCCTGCAATACGAAGTTATCAAACAAGGAACTGGAGCTAAACCAACAGCAACCTCTAAAGTTAAAGTTCACTACCACGGAACAACACCAAGCGGTGAGGTTTTTGATAGTTCAGTTCAACGTGGAGAACCTATTACATTTGGCTTAAATCAAGTTATAAGCGGGTGGACCGAAGGATTACAATTAATGGCGGTTGGGTCAAAATACCGCTTATTTATACCACAAGAATTGGCGTATGGTGCTAACCCTCAACCAGGAAGTGCAATTAAGCCATATATGCCACTGGTTTTCGAAGTTGAATTATTGGGAATTGAAAATTAAAAACTATGAAGAATCTATTATTTTTTATACTTGCATTTATAAGTCTGTCAGCCTTTGGTCAGCTTAAAAAAGGGCCTCAACTTCAGTTCAAAAAGGATTTTCATGATTATGGTATAATCAAGTATGATGCAGATCCAAACTGCACTTTTGAATTCACTAATACGGGTGACGAAGCACTCATAATAACCGAGGCACGTGGATCATGTGGTTGTACAGTTCCCGACTGGCCCAAAGAACCGATAGCCCCTGGTGCATCTGGAACGATAAAAGTTACATACGATACGAAGCGTGTTGGAAACTTTCAAAAAAGTGTGACAATCACTTCAAATGATAAAGATACTCCCAATTTAAGTATCAACATAAAAGGGGAAGTTCTTCCAGAAAATGCAAATGAAGTTGTAAATCCAAACATGAGTACGGAAGGAATTTATGCAGAGTTTAATACATCGAAAGGAAAAATTATTTGTCTGTTGGAACACAAGAAAACTCCCATGACTGTTGCCAACTTTGTTGGATTGGCTGAAGGAAAAATTGTTGTTGACGGAGTCTCAAAAAACACACCATTTTACGATGGTTTAAAATTTCATCGTGTTATAAAAGATTTTATGATTCAAGGTGGTTGTCCACTTGGAAATGGAACAGGTAGTCCTGGGTACAAATTTGAAGATGAAATCGTTCAAGATTTAAAACATACAGGTCCTGGAATTCTTTCTATGGCCAATTCAGGTCCAAATACGAATGGCAGTCAATTTTTTATCACGCACAAGGAAACACCGTGGTTGGATGGCAAACATACCGTATTTGGTCATGTTGTAGAAGGTCAATCAGTTGTTGACTCCATCAAACAAAATGATTTAATCATTAGCATTAAAATTATTAGGGTGGGTGATGAAGTACAAAATTGGTCCGCTCAAGCCGTTTTTGATGGCATTAGAGCTGCTAAATTAGTCGAAATTGAACGAAAAAAAATGGAGGAGCAAAAGAAACGAGAGGAATATATCGCTAATTTTTACGCTCAAGTGAAAAAGAAAAACAAAAAAGCAAAGCTTGCCCCTTCGGGATTGGTTTATGTGATAGCAAAAAAGGGTAAAGATGTCTCCAAGTTTGGTGCGAAAAAAGGTTCGCAGGTAAGTTTACATTACACGGGGACTTTGTTTAGTGATGGTACAAAATTTGACTCTTCGAAAGATAGAAATGAACCCTTTAATTTTAATTATATCGACATGCCGCTAATTCCAGGATTTACAGAAGGAATTTCATTGGTTGGTCCGAAAGGAAAAGTAAAATTATTCATACCTTACTTTTTAGGATACGGTGAACGTGCGGCGGGTAAAATTCCTGCAAAGTCAGATTTAGTGTTTGATTTGGAAATTTTGTCAATTGAAGCACCCCAGCCAGGAGGTAACAATGGGCATGACCACGATCATAGCGATCCCAATCACAAGCATTAATTTTAGCGGGGAATTAGATTCGCAAATTTTTTTATAATTATCTTGTAATCTTCTTTAATACCGTAGAAAGATAGTTGTCTATTTAACAAATTGTGAAAAAAATTAAATGCCCCCCGATCGCCAAATTTTTTCTCTAAAACAAGTTGTCTCGTCGATTCGCAAAACAATAGAAGATCGATATGCTCAAACGTATTGGGTGAAAGCAGAAATTTATAAGTTCAATCGTTTTCCGAGTGGACATGCATTTCCTGAAATTGTTCAGCGTGAAAATGATAAAATTGTGGCTCAGCTTTCCGGTACTATTTGGAAACAAAACTACGAGCGAATCAATCAACAATTTATAGAGATTGTAAAAGAACCATTGAAAGATGGAAGTAATTTGTTGATGCAGGTGAAAATTACTTTTAGTGAATTGTATGGTTTAAGCTTACAGATTTTGGATATTGATCCTTCATTTTCATTAGGGGAAGTTCAAAAACAAAGAGAGGAAACCTTAAAGCGGCTTCAAAAGGAAGGAATATTAAATCTTAATCAGCAACTTTCTTTTCCGTTATTACCGAAGCGGATTGCGGTTATATCAGCAGATTCAAGTAAAGGTCTTTCAGATTTTATGGAGGTTCTGAATACGAACGAGGAGGGTTATTCATTTTTCACGTTTTTATTTAATGCATATTTGCAGGGTGATCAAGCGGTAAATTCTATTATTGGAACACTTGAAAAAATAAAAAAAGTACGGAGTCATTTCGATTTGGTTGTTATTGTTCGTGGAGGAGGGGCAGAGGTTGGAATGACTTGTTATAATCACTATGAGTTGTGTAAAGCAATTGCAACATTTCCCTTACCTATCTTAACAGGTATTGGACATTCAACAAATTTTAATGTAGCTGAAATGATCGCTTATCGCAATTCAATAACCCCAACAAAACTGGCTGAATTTCTCATTCAAACTTTTCGGGAATTTGATCTTGAACTTAATTACAGTTGTCAAATAATTAAAACTAAGTCGTTTGATTTATTATTCAATTTAAGTCAACAGTTGGATTCATTATTACGACTATTTAAGCAGGTTTCTAAACACAATATTGGAATATCTAGGCAACATTTAATAGATTTGACAAAATCAATAGAGTACAATTTTCAAAAAGTAGTGACTCAAAATGAAAATCATATAAAAAATATCGTTGTTCAAATTACTCACAACCTCAAAATTGATAATAAAGAGCGAGTGAATAGAATAAATGAACATCAGCTTAAATTAATATTTCATACAAATGATTTGTTAATTTCAACAATGAGAAATTTAACTGCATTTGAAAAGAATTTAGATTTACTCGATCCATTTCATGTATTAAAGCGTGGATTTTCTATTACACGACTTAATGGTAAAGCAATAACAAATTCTGATGAAATTGAAAATAATATTGAAATTCAAACAGAAGTTGCCAAGGGGCAGTTTCGTTCAGTTGTAAAAAAATAAGTCAATCAATTTTTAGAAGTTTCTTTAAGTCTACAATCGCCTCGGTTGATTTTTTTTTAATTTTTATAAAATCAGAAGGAATAGAAAAGGAATCAAGATTAGGGTCTAGAATAACTTTTGTTGCCGTACTTGGAGCGTAATGAATTAACCCTGCGGCAGGGTATACTTGTAATGAGGTTCCGATAACGATGAAAAAATCAGCAGATTTAATAATAGGAATTGCATCATTCAAAGCAGGAACTTCTTCTCCAAACCAAACCACATGAGGCCGAAGGCGATATCCATCATCGCACACATCATTTTTGGTTAATTCCCAACCATCAATTGGATAGAGTTTCTTTTCCTGATTCGGTCCAGAGGATTTTGCCAACCTGATATTGCCATGAAGATGCAGCACATGACGAGAGCCAGCTCGTTCATGTAAATCATCAATGTTTTGAGTAATAACGGTAATTTCAAAATTATTGTCTAACTCTGCAATAAAACGATGAGCATCATTAGGAAAAGTAGTAATAATTTGTTTTCTCCGTTGATTGTAAAAGTCTGTTACAAGATCTGGATTTCTTATCCAAGCATCAGGTGTTGCCACCTCCGAAATATCGTATTTCTCCCAGAGACCGCCAGAATCTCTAAACGTACTTATACCACTTTCGGCACTCAATCCGGCACCTGAAAAAAAAATTATATTTTTTTTCATTCTAAAAATTTTATGCTAAATTTACGAGAACTAAATTATACATAAAATGAAAAAATTATTACTTAGCGCTGCAATTTTGATTGGAATGGGGGGCTTAAATGCCCAAACTCCAGTTGGAACTGTGGTAAACAATTTCACGTTGACTGATATCAATGGAAATTCACATTCTTTATTCGATTACCTTGATCAAGGAAAAATGGTTGTTATCGATGTATCTGCAACTTGGTGTGGACCGTGTTGGTCTTACCATGGAACAGGTGCATTGAATAGTTTTTACAATGCTCACGGACCTAGCTCTGCAGCAAATGATGCCATGGTATTTTTTATTGAAGGAGATGTTGGAACTAACACGGCCTGCTTGTATGGCTCTACTGGGTGTAATGACCAAACTCTAGGAGATTGGGTTACAGGTGAAAATATGCCAATTATCGACTTAACAACAGCAGCATCATTTGAAAATTCAGGACTAGAGATTCCCTACTATCCTGTTATGTATGTAATTTGTCCAAATAGAACAGTTCTTAAATCAGGAACTGCAGGAGCAATTGGAACCTTGTCTTTACTAAACAGTTATGTTGGTCTTTGTCCTCCGCCGGCAACAGAACCAATTGACCCAGCTCTAATGGGATATACCGGAACAACAACTTCTTGTTCTAGCTTTAACTTAAGCGTAACGCTTCAAAATAACGGAACAACACCGTTAACGAGCGCAACAATTTCTGTAACCGGAATTCCTTCTCCAATAAATTACAACTGGACTGGTAACTTGAATACTTACGCTGTTACGCAGGTAAATCTTGGTACAGTTAATTTAACAAGTTCTGCAACGGCTATCATAACGATTACCTCTACGGACGGCAATACATCTAATTCAACTTTAACGCAGCCTTTATCTTACATTGACCCAACATCCTCTGTTGCCGTAAATACCAATCAAGACTTCAGCAACGCAGCATTTCCTTATGCGAATTGGCAAGTTTTAAATCCCGACAATGATATTACTTGGGAGCATGTAGCAACGTTAGGCGGTATGTTGAAAATCAATACTTATCAATACGGACCGGGGCTTACAGGCGAGCTTGATCATTTTGTAACAAAAGCATTTAATCTTTCGGGTCAGTCAAATCCTTCATTGCTATTCAAAGTAGCCAATAGGGCTTATGACGCAACTTATTACGATAAACTAAGAGTTGGTGTTTCAACAAACTGTGATGGGCCATTCACTCAAGTTTATTCAAAAGAAAATGCTCAATTAGCAACAGGTGCGAATTTATCAAGTGCATTTACCCCAGCATCGGCCAGTGATTTTCGTCAAGAATGCGTGAACCTAAACAGTTATGGCAACTCAGCAGCACTGTTTGTTCGTTTTACCAATGATAATAATTACGGAAATAATATTTATATTGATGATATTTCGATTTCATCTACTTCATGTACAAGCGGTTTGGATGAAGAGGAGCAGGTATCCTTTGAAGTATTTCCGAACCCTGCAACGGACGTGATTAATATTATATTCAATGCGAAAACAGCTGATTACGTTGTTTCTTTGATGGATATTCAAGGAAGAATTGTTTCAACGATGAATTTAAACAATGCTTCTGGTTCTCAAACCTTAGCCTTTGGAACTGAAAATCTAGCAAAAGGAAGTTATGTCGTAGCTATATCATCAAATGGATTTAAAACAACTAAGCATGTTGTGATTAAATAATAAATTTATCAATGATGAAAAACGCCTTCGGAAACGGAGGCGTTTTTTTTTGTCATAAAATCAGGGTGTTAAACTTACTAAGATTAATCTCTACCAAGTGTGTCGAGCAATAACAACTACTAAATAAGTAGTATATTCAGAATTTGGTATGTTTACCCAACCAATTCCAATATCAACTCCTTTACCAAAGAACTCATCAATTCCTAATAAATGGACTCTATGTCCCGCTTTATTGTGATCTTTTTCATCGTTGTCATTGAGTAATTGTATGATTGCCGCTTTGGGATCTGAAGAACCCGCTGCTAATGATTCAACATAGTTGGCTGATGGATCATCTAACCACTCCTTTGGTAACTTATATCCAGCTTTTGCAACGTAGTAATTCATCCCATATCCTTTCAGATCAACATGGTCAAAATACTCGTTTTTAGCTAAATCCTCTGCTTTAGCTTGAGCTACTTTTGCAAGCGTATCGTTCCATTTTAAAGCATGACGGGATTTAATTCCTGATAGTGAAACACCTACTTCATTAGAGTAAGAACTAGGATTGGCTCTAACCTTATTGAGGTACAAAAATGCTTCTTTAACTAGGTCATTTTGAGAGTGAATCGATGCTTGAGTGAAAAACAAAGTAATAAATAATAGGAGGGATGGTTTTTTCATAATAATTATTGTCAATTACAAATCGAAATATGAAAAACGAGATTTAAACTATTTGTTACCACAAAAAATTGATAAAACTAAATCAAAACTCATAATTTTTTTGTATATTGAAATAAAACAATTATTATGCCTGATAAAGTTCAAATTGAAAATATTCTTTTTTTAGATATCGAGACGGTACCACAAGTTTATTCATACGAGGAACTAGATGAAGATACACAATATCTATTTGAGTCTAAAACGCGTTCGCAAAAAACAGAGCTTAAAACCTATGAAGAAATTTACCAAGAACGTGGTGGGATCCTTGCTGAATTTGGTAAAATAGTATGTATTTCTGTTGGCTATCTTCGTACGAATTCTTTTGGGGATAAAATGATGCGAATCAAATCATTTGACCATGATGATGAAGAAACATTATTGACTCAGTTTAAGAAAATGATTGAGGAACATTATTCCTCTCCAAGTAATTTGTTATGTGGGCATAACGCAAAGGAATTTGATTTTCCATATATCTGCAGAAGAATGTTAATTAATGGAATAAAAATTCCGAATATTTTAAATCTTTCAGGTAAAAAACCGTGGGAAATAAATCATATTGATACGATGGAGCTTTGGAAATTTGGGGACTACAAGGCTTATACTTCATTGGCGCTTTTATGTCATGTTTTTAAAATTCCCACTCCTAAGGATGACATCAGTGGAGGCGATGTTGCAAGAGTCTATTATGAGGAAGCTGATTTACCACGAATCGCGAGGTATTGTGAGAAAGATGTGGTAGCGTTGATACAATTATATTTGAAAATGTCTGGAAACAGTTTAGTAAAAGAAGAAAACATAAAAACGGTTTAATTTTCATTTTCCCTTATTTTATTTCCTTGGCTATTGATCCAAATGTTTTGTTGAACATCAAACTTTCAATTTTCCTTCGAAAGCTTTTTTAAATTTGTCAACTTTTGGTCTAACAACAACCTGGCAATATTGATTTTGTGGGTTTAAAGCGAGGTAATTATGATGGTATTTTTCAGCCCTGTAAAAATTATTGATTTCGGTTACTTCAGTCACAATTGGATTCTCCCATACTTTTTCAGATGACAATTTAGAAATGAAAAATAGTGCTCTTTCTTTTTGGTATTCTGAATGATAAAAAATGACGGAACGATATTGAGTACCAATATCATTACCCTGTCGATTCAATTGAGTAGGGTCGTGTACAAACCAAAATATTTCTACTAATTCATCATAAGTAATTTTGTCATCATCAAATACGACTTGGGCAACCTCCGCATGGCCAGTGGAACCCGAACAAACTTCTTGGTAACTTGGATTTATTTTATGGCCTCCGGCATATCCCGGATATACATCCAATACACCGTTTAGTTGAGAATAACACGCCTCAATACACCAAAAACAGCCCGCTCCAAATGTTGCTTCTTTTATCATGAATCCTTTTTTTTGAATTTCAAAGCTACTGAATTGATACAATATCTTAATCCAGTTGGTTCAGGGCCGTCATTAAAAACATGTCCAAGATGAGCATCACAGCGTGAACATGATACCTCTTCTCGAATCATTCCGATCGAAGAATCAATTTCAATATGAATGTTTCGTTTATCATATACCTGAAAATAACTGGGCCATCCTGTACCTGAGTTAAATTTATGCTCACTTGAAAATAATTCAAGATCACAACAATAACAATGATAAATTCCTTTTTCCTTATTATTTTTAAATTTATCTGTCCCTGCACATTCTGTCCCTGCTTTTCGAGTCACATCAAATACCTCTTGAGGAAGGATTTTTCTCCATTCAGCATCTGTTTTTTTTATTTTCAATGAATCTGGAAATGCGGTATTTATTTCCTCAGATTGTTTTGTATTTTGAGCGCATCCCTGTCCAAGAAACACAATGAATAGGTTTAGAAAAAATAATTTCATAGAAGAAGGACAATTTAATCCTGCAAATTGTTTTAACAAGGTTTTATTATTCGGATTAATTGCATAATTTTTCCAACCACTCTTTTATTTTTTGTAAATTCGAGTTTAAAACTAAAAAATATTATGGAAAATTCTGTTCAAAAAGGACATCCAAAAGGGTTGTATCTATTATTTGTAACTGAGATGTGGGAAAGATTTTCGTATTATGGAATGCGTGCAATTCTATTCCTATTTATGACAAAGATGCTGTTATTAGATACTGATTTCGCTTCAGGGCTCTATGGAAATTATACGGGATTAGTTTATTTAACGCCACTTATCGGTGGATATATTTCTGACAGGTATTGGGGGAATAGAAAATCAATTTTTATTGGCGGTATTGTAATGGCAATCGGCCAATTTATGTTATTTTTCAGTGCGAGTAGTCTCGGGACATCGATGGCTCCAATTGCCTTTTACGTTGGATTACTATGTTTGATAATCGGAAATGGGTTTTTTAAGCCAAACATTTCTACAATGGTCAACCAACTATATGCTCCAGGAGATAAGAGAGTTGATGGTGCATTTTCCATTTTTTACATGGGAATAAATTTGGGAGCATTCTTCTCTCCGCTGGTTTGTGGAACTTTGGCTGAAAAAATCGATTATAAGTGGGGGTTTTTTGCAGCAGGAATTGGAATGGTGATAGGGGTTGTAGTTTTTGAATTATTAAAAAATAAGTATATTATTTCAGCAACCGGGGAAGTAGTAGGAGGGAAACCGGTAGCAGAGGTTAAGGAATCTAAAAATGAATCTTCATCCACAACGATTGATTTTAAAAGATTGGGTTTATGGATTACTATTTATGCTGCACTCTGGGTGGGATTTATGTTCGGATTAAAATTTAATTTTGTATCAACCCTCATTTTTTCAACTTCAATTGCTGCATCGGGCTTTGTTATCACAGATCCCTCTTTAACTAAATCTGAGAGAAATCGCATAATTGTTATCTACATCATTGCTTTTTTTGTTATTTTCTTTTGGTCGGCGTTTGAGCAAGCAGGAGCTTCATTAACCCTATTTGCTGATCAACAAACAGATCGAACCATTTTTGGTTGGGAGATGCCTGCCTCATATTTTCAATCGGTAAACCCCTTGGCAATTATTATTCTTGCTCCAATTTTTGCTATCCTTTGGGGATATTTAGGAAAGAAGAATCGTGAACCGGCTTCACCAATAAAACAGGCTTTCGGTTTGTTTCTTTTGGCGGTTGGTTATTTAATTATTGCCTTTGGTGTTCAAGGGGTAGAAGGAGCTGCAAAAACAAGTATGTTTTGGCTATTGAGTATGTATCTTGTTCATACGATGGGTGAGCTTTGTTTGTCTCCAATTGGTCTTTCTATGGTTGCTCGTCTTTCTCCTGTTCGCCTCGGATCTCTTTTGATGGGGATTTGGTTTATGAGTAACGCTATGGCGAATGATTTTGCTGGAATGCTAAGTAAATTGTACCCTGAAAAAATGGTAAGTGTTGAAAAAGTAATTTCTTCAGAGACAAAATACAATTTAGTACTTGTTGATAAAAGCAAAAAAGACAACAAAACGATTGAGAATACGGAGAAAATAAATAATATTGAAAGTCTTCCTATATCCTCTGTTCAATTTGATAAAATTAAGGATACAAGGGTTAAGCAAAATATTTATGATGATTTAGCCGGAAACGCTCAAGCGAAAGAAAAATCTTTATTTGGAATTAAGGTAGATTCGCTTTATAGCTTCTTTATGGTTTTTGTGGTAATGGCCGGGGTTGCAGCAGTAATACTTTTTCTTTTGTCCAGTAAGTTATTGAAAATGATGGATGGTATTCGTTAGGAAATAATTTATTAGCTATGTTCAACTTTAAAAAACATCCAAAGGCATTGCCTTTTCTTTTCCTTTCTGAAATGTGGGAAAGATTTGGATATTACTTAATGATCGGTATTTTTACCCTTTATCTGAAAGATGCGGTTGATGGTTTTGGGATGACAGAGGCAGAAGCTTCTGATTTATACGGTACGTTCATTGCTTTTGTATTTTTGACTCCATTTATTGGGGGGTTGCTGGCGGATCGTATTTTGGGCTATCGATTTGCGATAAATCTTGGAGGGCTCATGATGGGCGCAGGATATTGCCTAATGGCGGTTCACAATATTACGGCACTTTATGTAGCGATGTTTTTGGTTATTCTTGGAAATGGATTTTTTAAACCAAATATTTCTTCACTCCTAGGAAATTTATATAATAACAATGAGTATAAACAGCATAAGGACGAAGGTTACAATATTTTTTATATGGGAATTAATATTGGCGCTTTCGTTTGTAATTTTTTTGGTGCAGCTTTATACAATATGTTGGGTTGGGGAGCAGCCTTTTTGGCTGCAGGAGTTGGTATGTTTATCGGATTATCCATTTTTTGGATGGCGACAAAGCATATCAAGCAGGTAGATGTAATAAAACCGACCTCACCCAATGATTTGTCTTTATTGAAGATTTTTGGCTTGGTATTATTTCCTGCCATCGGCTTTGGATTAATTGGTTATTTTCTACCAACTCCCCTTGTCGGTTCACACAGTACCGATGCATTCCTTTTCGGTTGCATCCCTGTGATTTTCTTTTATGGAAGTTTGTACGTTCGCTCTCCGGAAAAAGAGAAAAAACCGATGGCAGCCATGTTGGCGATATTCTCGGTGGTAATTGCTTTTTGGGCGGTATTTAAACAAAATGGATCAACATTAAATACATGGGCGGATCGCTACACGGATCGTGAGATCCCTGCTTCGATGGTTTCAACGATGAGTTCTATAAAATTAGTTGATACAGTTACCTATGCTAAGGATAGTGTTGTGGTAATGGATAATCAATTCAGAGTGAAGGATAAAAAGATGAAAGAATATAATTATCCGGCCTATTTTAAAAATATGCCTAAAGAGGAACTGCCTAAAGAGGGAGATAATTTGTTCTTGTTTAATACGAACTTATTTCAATCTGTTAATCCGTTTTGGGTAATAATTTTGACCCCCTTGATACTTGCTTTTTTCGCCTTTTTAAGAAATCGAGGAAAGGAGCCCTCAACACCCGCCAAGATTGCAATAGGTTTATTTATTTCTGCTTTATCATGTATCGTAATGGTCTGGGCGGTTCAAGCAACTGAAAATGGAACATTCAAAGCAAGTGCATGGTGGTTTATTTCGTCGTATGCTGTGATAACTGTAGGTGAACTTTTCTTGAGTCCAATGGGACTATCGTTAGTGAGTAAATTAAGTCCACCGAGAATTACGGCCCTTATGATGGGAGGTTGGTTTTTGGCTACTTCCATTGGAAATAAATTATCAGGAGTTTTGAGCAGTATGTGGGATGGGTACGCAGATAAATCAGACTTTTTTTGGATAAATACTTTATTTTTAGCTTTGGCCTCTGCTTTGATGTTTCTTATGATGAGGTGGCTCAACAAAATTTTTAAAGAATACACATAAGAAGCTTTCTGTAAGAGTGTATGAACTTAACAGGAAAACATTTTATAACTTTAATCTGAATTCTAAATCAATATTATGATAGGGCCATTTAATCTTCAAAAATGGATCGATGAAAATCGAGATCTTCTTAAACCGCCTGTTGGAAATAAAAATCTTTACAAAGAAGCAGGTGACTTTATTGTTATGGTAGTTGGTGGGCCTAATTCACGCAAGGATTATCATTACAACGAAAGTGAAGAATTGTTTTATCAATTGGAGGGAGATATAAACGTTCGAATTCAAGAGGATGGCAAAGCAAAAGATATTCATGTCAAGGAAGGCGAAATGTTTTTGCTGCCTGGAAAAGTTCCTCATTCTCCGCTGCGTGGATCAAATACTGTTGGTTTGGTAATAGAAAAAGTTCGAAAAGGAACTAATCTTCAGGATGGTCTCATGTGGTTTTGTGAAAAATGTAATACTCCGTTACATTCGTATCGATTTAAACTAACCAACATTGAAAAAGATTTCATACCAAGATTTAAAGAATTTTATTCTTCCTTAGAATATCGAACATGTAAATCTTGTGGCCACGTCATGGAGGCCGATGAACGTTATGTTTAAAGATGAATTCAAAAGAAAAAAAAACGTTAAGTAAAAAAGCTTCGCCATTTATTAAGTTTTCTTCCTTAGGGATACAAATGGGAATTATAATCGCCTTTTTTACTTGGCTTGGAGTATATCTTGATGAAAAATTTCAATTGAGAACGCCATGGTTAACGATATGCTTATCACTTTTCGGGGTCTGTTCATCGTTGTATCTAGTGATAAAGGAAGTGATTAAAATGGGAAGGGATAATGAGTAAAATTTCCTTTAGTTTTAGGTTTTTAGGATCAAACTTTTTTCTTTTTTTCCTAATTTTTATTTTGAAGCTTTCCGATGTTTTGACTTTACCTTTCAATCAGGTCAATTTTGTTTTGGTAAGTTCACTTATTGCCTTGTTAATTTCGTTTATAATTATTATCCCCGCTATTGGAGAAAAGAAAGAAACTTTTCTTTTACAAATTCTTGTATTGACCATTTTACAATTACTACTAATGCTTCTTATTTGTGCTTATGAAATAAATTTTTGGGAAGAGCTATCACAACAAGTAATTTTATTTCAGTTAATTCCTTTTGTTTGGCTCCTAATAACTCAGACCATTCTCTTGTATAAACACTCACGAATTGATTAACTCCTCTGTGATAATTTTAGTCTAGTTTTTCCTGGTTGTCCCATCTTGAAACATTTTGAACACCCTCAACTTGTTCGAACTTATGCATCAGTAACTCCAAATGTTCGGTGTCGTAGACCATTACTTTGATTTTTCCTTCAAAAATCCCATCCTCTGTATCAAAAGAAATTGACTTCATGTTCACATTACTCTCTTTAGAAATGATTTCAGTTAATTTATTTACCAGGCCAATTTGGTCGATACCAATTATTTTTATTGCAGCCTCTCTCTCGACAAGTTTATCTGATTTCCATTCTGCCTTTATACAACGATAGGCCATTTTTGACATCATATTTTCAGCATTCGGACAATTGAATCGATGGATTTTTATTCCTTCATTTATACTTATGAATCCGAAGACTTTATCTCCAGGTATTGGATGGCAGCATTTAGCCATTTTGTAATCGAAGCCATTGAAATCATTTCCAATAATTATGGTGTCAGATTTTGTATTGACCATGGGAAATTGTAATCCATACTCATCCTTCGGTTTTTTAATGCGAACAACTTTCTTTTGAAGAAATCCATTCAACTCATCGATATCGCGTAATTTTGATAAATCAATCTTTCCTTTTGCAATACGAAAATAGAGTTCTGTTGTTGTATTGAGTCCATAATGGTTTGTTAGAAAAGTAATGTTATCTGAGTTGAACTTGAGATTAAATTGTTTGAATTTACGTTCTAAAATTTCTTTACCATCCTGAGCTACAATTTTACGTTCTTCGTTTAATGAGGATTTTATTTTTTGTTTTGCCCGAGCGGATACGACAAAACGCAGCCAATCTTCGGAGGGTTTTTGTTTACTAGAGGTGATAATTTCCAATTGATCACCATTCTGTAATTGATAACTTAATGGAACCAGTCGGTTATTGACTTTAGCACCGATGCATTTATTTCCGATATCTGTATGAATATCATAAGCAAAATCTACAACCGTAGAACCAATGGGAAGTACACGCAATTCACCTTTTGGTGTGAATACATAAATTTCGTCATTAAATAGGTTAGACTTAAACTCATTTACAAAGTCAAGTGCATTATCATCAGCACTTTCCAATAAATCACGTATCTCTGTAATCCAACGGTCAAATTTATTTTCATCATTTTTTGATTCTTTATAGCGATAATGAGCCGCAAAGCCTTTTTCAGCGATTTCATCCATGCGTTTAGAACGAATCTGTACTTCAACCCACCTACCTTGAGGTGACATGACTGTGGTATGCAATGATTCATATCCATTCGCCCGAGGAGTTGAAATCCAATCGCGCAAGCGCTCAGGACTTGGCTGATAAAAATCGGTCACTAAACTATAAATACGCCAACAATCAGGTTTTTCGAGCTCTGCTGGGGTATCAATGATGATTCGAATAGCAAAAACATCGTAAACTTCTTCGAATGGAATATCCTGATCTAGCATCTTTTTCCAAATTGATGAAATTGATTTTGTCCTTGCCTTAATTTCAAAAATATATCCTTCGTGTAATAAGTTTTCTCTAATTGGCGATACAAATCTGCGTATGAATCTATTTCGAACGTCTTTTGAACTTTTTAAACTTGTTTCAATTTTATTGTATATTTCAGGCTCGCAATACATCATAGATAAATCTTCCAACTCCGTTTTTATTCCATATAGACCGAGACGATGTGCGAGTGGGGCATACAGGAACTTGGTTTCTGAAGCTATTTTTAATTGTTTATCTGGCCTCATACTTCCGAGTGTTCGCATATTGTGCAAACGATCAGCAAGTTTAACTAAAACAACCCGAAAATCATCGGAAATCGTAAGAATCATCTTTCGAAAATTCTCTGCTTGAACAGAGGCATTTTCATCAAAAACTTCTGGAATTTTTGTCAAACCATCGATAACTCGTCGGACCTTTTTACCAAAGGCATCTTCAATGTCTTGCAATGTTATGTAGGTATCTTCAACGGTATCGTGCAATAATGCACATGCAACAGCTGTAGCATCCAAATCCATTTCCTCCGCACAAATTCTAGCCACTGCAATGGGGTGATAAATGTATGGTTCATTTGATTTTCGTCGAACATCTTTGTGCGCCTCCAGGGCCATATCAAACGCTTTTCGAATCAAACGAGTTTCTTCTCTATTTCGATCCTTCATTGCCCGCATCAAACCCTTGAACGCATTAAGTATTTCCTTGCGCTCTTGTTCGAAATTTATTTCAGGTAAGTTTGTCAAATTAGTAACTATTTTGCAGGTAAAATTTTTGCGGAAACTTCACCAAAACCAATTCGAATTGAATTTGCTTCACAATATCCCCTCATAATAACAGTATCATTGTCTTGAACAAATTTACGTTCCGAGCCGTCTTCAAGAGTAATTGGTTTGGTTCCTTTCCAGGCCAATTCTAACATAGAACCATAACTATCAGCAGAGGCCCCTGAAATTGTACCTGACCCCATCAAATCACCGCAGCGAATATTACATCCATTTACTGTATGATGTGCCAACTGTTGGGACATGTTCCAATACATATATTTAAAATTCGATTTACAAATGGTTGTCTCGCTCGAATTTTCGGGTTGAAGTGCTACCTCTAGGTGTATATCATACGATTTATTTCCATCAAATTTCAAATAGGATAGAACCTCAGGATTTTGTTTCACAGACTCAACTGCATAAGGCTGAAGAGCATCTAAAGTAACAATCCAGGGAGAAATAGAAGATGCAAAATTTTTGGCTAAAAAAGGACCAAGCGGGACATATTCCCATGCTTGAATGTCTCGAGCCGACCAATCATTAAAAAGACAAAGTCCAAATATAAACTCCTCAGCTTCAGAGGTTAAGATTGATTCACCTAAACCTTTTCCTTCAAACGTAACAAAGGCCATTTCAAGCTCAAAATCAACTTGTCTTGACGGTTCGAATATTGGATCAGCGTTCGGGTCAGGCTTGATTTGGCCTTTTGGTCTGTGAATGTCTTGACCCGAGAGAATTACTGAACTTGCTCTACCGTGATATCCAACTGGGATCCACAACCAATTTGGTAAAAGAGCATTTGCGGGGTCACGAAACATCATTCCTACGTTGGTAGCGTGTTCACGGCTCGAATAAAAATCAGTGTAGTCACCGATTTGAACAGGCATCATCATAATTACATCATTCGCTGAAATCAAAACTTGATCTGCTTTATCCTGCATTTCACTATTAGCTTTATCTAATAATTCTGAGATCCTATTCCGCAATTTAGTGGTATTATTTTTTCCTTTTTTCATCAAATTATTTAAGAAATTAGATGAAAAATCATTCCCTTCAAATGGCAATTCAGAGAAAAAACCAAGGTTATGAACAGCGGATAAATCAAGCACATGATCACCAATTCTAACTCCAATTCGTGGGTCTGAATAAGATGTTCTAAAAACACCAAAAGGTAGATTTTGAATTGGAAAATCAGAGCCCTCGGGTACATCTACCCAAGATTTCAGGGATGGGTTATTAGCTGGTATCATTATGAACTAATTATAATTAAACTAAACATTGAATCTAAAATGCATAACATCCCCATCTTCAACAACATACTCTTTTCCTTCAACTTTGAATTTGCCAGCTTCCTTGACTGCGTTTTCTGAACCTAACGTTGTAAAATCAACATACTTCATAACTTCCGCTCGTATGAATCCTTTCTCAAAATCGGAGTGAATTACACCTGCTGCTTGTGGAGCGGTCATTCCTTTTCGAATGGTCCACGCTCTAACTTCTTTTACACCTGCAGTGAAGTAGGTTTGTAAGTTCAATAGTGAATATGCCGAACGAATTAATCGATTTACGCCCGGTTCTTCTAAACCCAGTTCATCTAAAAACAATTGACGCTCATCGTAGGTATCGAGTTCAGTGATATCTGCCTCAATTTTAGCTCCAATGATTAAAACTTCAGCTTTTTCATTTGCGATTGCTTTTCTAACCTCTTCAACGTGATGATTTCCTGTTTTTACGGAGGACTCATCGACGTTACAAACATACATTACGGGTTTAGACGTTATCAAATGAAAGCGTTTGATTATTAAAAATTCGTCTTCTGAAAAATCCAATCCACGAACAGAAATTCCTTTTTCAAGGCCTTCTTTGATTTTCAGTGCCAGTTCATTTTCTTTCACTGATTCTTTATCTCCAGATTTTATAACACGTGCTAGACTACTGATTTTTTTTTCAATAGTTTCTAAATCCTTTAGCTGAAGTTCAATATCAATTATTTCTTTATCTTTTACGGGATCAACATGACCGTCAACATGTACGATATTTCCATCATCGAAGCATCTTAATACGTGCAATATGGCATCTGTTTCACGAATATTGGCAAGAAATTGATTTCCCAAGCCTTCTCCTTTAGAGGCTCCTTTCACTAACCCTGCTATATCAACAATTTCCATTGTCGTTGGTACAACCCTCTCCGGGCTCACCAGATTTTCTAGTTTTTCTAAACGCGCATCAGGAACGGAGATTGTTCCAATATTTGGTTCAATTGTACAAAATGGAAAATTTGCCGACTGTGCTTTCGCATTTGATAAACAATTAAACAAGGTTGATTTTCCCACATTCGGCAATCCGACAATTCCACATTTTAGTGCCATAAATTATTTCAAGTGTTCTACAAAGATAGCTATTAAACCAACAGTATCATATTAAAACCAATTCGATTAATTGCTTAATTTTACCAAAAAATAAATTTACATGTCGGACGATAAAAAGATTATTTTTTCCATGGTTGGAGTTTCAAAGCAAACGCCGCAGGGGAAACAGATTATAAAGAATATTTACCTCTCTTTTTATTACGGAGCAAAAATCGGAATCATTGGTTTGAATGGTTCAGGTAAGTCCACTGTGATGAAAATCATTGCTGGGATTGATCAATCGTATCAAGGAGATGTTATTTTTTCTCCAGGTTATTCGGTTGGTTATTTACCGCAAGAGCCTGAACTGGATATTAAAAAGACGGTTAAGGAAATTGTTATGGAGGGAGCCCAAGAAACCGTGGATGTGCTAAAGGAATATGAGGATATAAATAATGCCTTCATGGACGAGGATGTTTTGAACGATCCGGATAAAATGGATAAATTAATTGCTCGTCAAGGCGAGGTACAAGATAAAATTGATGCCTTGGATGCGTGGGAATTGGATTCAAAGCTTGAGCGTGCCATGGATGCTCTGCGTTGTCCTCCAGATGACCAATTAATTGGAACACTCTCGGGCGGTGAAAAACGTCGTGTGGCTTTATGTAGACTATTGCTTCAAAATCCGGATGTATTATTATTGGATGAGCCAACCAACCACTTGGATGCAGAATCGATTGACTGGCTCGAACAACATTTACAACAATACAAAGGAACGGTGATAGCAGTAACTCACGACCGTTATTTCTTGGATAATGTGGCTGGATGGATTTTAGAATTAGATCGAGGAGAAGGAATTCCGTGGAAAGGAAACTATTCGTCTTGGTTGGAGCAAAAAGGAAATCGGTTGAAAGAGGAAGAGAAATCGGAATCGAAAAGACAAAAAATGTTAGCGCGCGAGTTGGAATGGGTACGCATGAATCCAAAGGCAAGACAAGCGAAAAGTAAAGCGCGTTTGGCAAATTACGACAAAATGATGGCGGAAGATTTGAAGGATAAAGAGGCTCGCTTGGAGTTACCTATTCCCAATGGACCTCGTCTGGGAACGAATGTTATTGAGGCCAGTAATGTTGCAAAGGGATTTGGTGATAGACTTTTGTATGATGATTTAAACTTTAAATTACCTCCTGCAGGAATTGTTGGAGTTATTGGACCGAATGGTGCAGGTAAAACCACAATTTTCAAAATGATTATGGGAGAGCTACAGCCGGATGGAGGAACTTTTTCCATTGGTGAAACGGTGAAAATTGGATACGTAGATCAAAATCACAAGGACATCAATCCCGAAAAAACGGTGTATGATGTTGTTTCAAATGGATTAGAATATGTTGAGGTGGGAAATCAAAAAATCATTTCGCGCGCTTATCTTTCCAAGTTCAATTTCAACGGATCAGATCAAAACAAGAAAGTCGGGATTCTTTCGGGGGGCGAGCGAAATCGTTTGCATTTAGCCATGACTTTAAAAACCGAAGCGAATGTTCTGCTATTAGATGAGCCGACGAATGATATTGACGTGAACACTTTGCGTGCGTTGGAGGAAGGAATACAAGATTTTGCCGGCTGCGCAGTGGTTGTTTCTCACGACCGTTGGTTCTTGGATAGAATCTGTACGCACATCCTGGCATTCGAGGGCGACTCACACGTATATTGGTTTGAGGGAAGTTATTCAGAGTACGAGGAAAACCGCAAAAAACGTATGGGAGATGCCGGTCCAAAACGGATTAAGTATAGGAAGTTGGTGAAGTAGAAATTATTTTGATTGTTGGATAAGGGAATTTTACTCCCGATTCTTCGAATCAATACTAATTGTCACTGGACCATCATTAATCAACGAAACTTGCATATCAGCGCCGAAAATGCCTGTTTTTATTGTAGTAGAGTGGAGTAGGGCTAGTTCTACAAGGAAAGATTCGTATAATGGAATAGCAATTTCTGGTTTTGCAGAACGAATGAAACTTGGACGATTTCCCTTTTTAGTAGAAGCAAATAATGTAAATTGACTAATTACTAATAATTCCCCTTGAATTTCCTGAACGGAAAGATTCATTTTGCCATCGGAGTCTGAGAAAATACGTAGATCAATAATTTTTTTTGAAATCCACTGAATATCGTCTTTTGAATCACTCTCTTCAAAGCCAACGAATACGAGCAGCCCTTTTTCAATTGAATTATAGACTTTATTTTGTATTGCTACTGAGGCCGATGAAACTCGTTGGATAATTACTCTCATTCGTAATCATTTCTTCGGTGAATATCATCTTCTTGATCTGCGATCATCTGCAAATAATTTATGTATCGTGATTCTTCTATTTCGCCCATTTCTACTGCCTTTTTAACAGCACAATGTGGTTCATTCATGTGAAGGCAATTGTGAAATTTACATTGACCTAAAAGTTTTCGCATTTCCGGAAAATAATGGGCGATTTCTTCTTTTTTCATATCAGTCAACCCGAAAGCACGGATTCCCGGACTATCAATGATAAAACCTCCGGTTTTTACGGGAAACATTTCTGCAAACGTTGTTGTATGTTTTCCCAATAAATGAACATCTGATATGTCTCCTATACGCAAGTCAATTGTTGAATCTATGCATTTTACCAATGAACTTTTTCCCACACCACTATTTCCCGCGAATAAAACCTGTTTGCCTTGGAGATCATCTTTCAAAAAGCCATAGGATTCAGTTTCTAGGGTTGAAACAAAATGACATGGATAGCCAATTTTTTCATAACTAGTTTTCCAATTGAGCATTTTACTTTTGGATTTTTGAGAATACAGATCGATTTTATTGAAAATGATTGATACCGGAATACGATATGCTTCGGCAGAAACCAAAAAACGATCTATAAATCCTTGATGCGTATTTGGTTGTTCAATGGTTATTACCAAGTAAATTCGGTCAATATTTGATGCTAAAATTTGCTTTTGCTTACTTAAATTTGTTGATTTACGAATTAAATAATTCGATCTAGGCAGTACTGAATTAATTGTGTAAATATCGGTTGTTTCTTCATCTTGATTGAGTTCCACTTTGTCTCCGACAGCAACAGGATTGGTCGTTCTCAACCCTTCAAGTCGAATTTTTCCTCGTATTCTGGCCGTTATTTCTGTCCCATTTTTAAGGAGAACATTATAGAATTTTCCGGTTGATTTTAGAACAATACCTGTGAGCATTTCTTTTTCTTAATTTTCATGGAACTTTTATCCATGTACCTGTTATAGGTTTTGATTGAAATTGTGTTTCGTCCATTTTTTTGAGATCATCCCAAATTTGTTCGATTCCTGCCTTTAGCGCATTTGTCTCATTTTGAAAACCTTCATAAATTACATTTGAGTCTGAAAAATAGGTTTTGATAAAATTTGTATCAAAATATCCGCTTCTAAATGCTGGATGTTGCAGAACGTACTTACCAAAATCAAGGGTAGTTTTCAACCCAGATATTTCATATTCATTAATTGCATCGATACACTTATCCATTGCCTCCTCTCGAGTTTCACCCCAAACAACTAATTTAGCAATCATTGGGTCATAAAAAATTGGAATTTCCATTCCTTCCTCAAAAGCGCCATCTACGCGAACTCCCGGTCCAGATGGTAAACGATACCGGTTTAATGTTCCAATATCTGGTATAAATCCATTCAAGGTGTCTTCTGCATATACACGAATTTCAATTGCATGACCTTTCATTTCAAGTTCGTGTTGAAGTTTTGGTAATTTTTCACCTCGAGCAACTCTTATTTGCCATTCAACGAGATCAAGTCCAGAAATTTCTTCAGTTACTGGGTGTTCAACTTGCAAGCGTGTATTCATTTCGAGGAAGAAAAAATCAAGGTTTGCATCCAATAAAAATTCAACAGTACCTGCTCCTTCATATGCGCATGCTTTACAAACAGCAACAGCCGCTTCTCCCATTCTTTTTCGCAATTCTGGGCTTACAACAGCGCTGGGTGCTTCCTCAACTACTTTTTGATGTCTTCTTTGAATAGAACATTCTCGCTCAAAAATATATACCGTATTTCCGTGCTGATCGGCGAAAACCTGAATTTCAATATGTCTTGGTTTTGAAACAAATTTTTCAATAAAAACTGCATCATCACCAAAAGAATTTCGAGCTTCACTTTGGGCTAAATTCATTTGCTCTTCAAATTCTTTTGGATTTTGAACCAAACGCATTCCTTTTCCACCTCCCCCGGCTGATGCCTTAATTAAAATTGGATATCCAACTTGTTCTGCAATTTTTTTTGCCTCTACCACATCTGTTATGGCGTGATCAACTCCAGGAACTAAAGGCACACCAAAATCTTTCACTGCTTGTTTTGCACTGAGTTTATCTCCCATAACTTCCATGGATTCGGGTGAAGGACCAATAAGTTTAATCCCCGCTTCATTTACTTTTCGTGCAAAAGATGCATTCTCAGATAAAAAACCATATCCTGGATGAATTCCTTCAACGCCCAATTTTTTGCAATAATCTAAAATTTTATCTTGGTTCAAATAGCTTTCAGATGAGGGACTGCCACCAAGGTAAACGGCCTCGTCAGCCTCTTTGACATGAGGAGCGTCTTTATCGGCATCCGAATAGACAGCAACGGTCGAGATATTCATTCTTTTTAGTGTTCGAATAACTCTTCTTGCGATTTCACCACGATTGGCAATTAGTACTTTTTTCATTAAACTGAGCTTTGGATACCAAAGGTAAAGATTGCATTTGATTTATGACATTGGAATTCCAAAAATCTGGTTGGTAGCCAAGACTGGTATTTTTTGAAATGTACTAAAAGAGTTTGAGAATTTGTATGAAACAAATTATTTAAAATAAAACCAGAGTGGGTATTTTTTTGACTTATTCTTTAACTTGTTTGAATCTTCTTCAAAAAAATTACAATTTTTTAAGTTGAGATATAGTTGAAATGGGATTTTCAGAACCAAAAACAAAACTACCGGCAACGAGGGCATCTGCACCTGCATCGGCCAAAATTTTTCCTGTTTCCAGATTTACTCCACCGTCGATTTCAATCAAGGCTTTTGAGCCACTTCGCTGAATGATGTTCTGTAGTTTCTTCACCTTTTCAACCGCCTGTGGAATGAATTTTTGTCCGCCAAAACCTGGGTTCACACTCATGATTAAAACTAAGTCTAAGTCGCAAATAATTTCGGATAGCACATCAACGGGTGTATGCGGATTTAGAGCTACACCAGCTTTCATTTCGTGCTGATGAATCAATTGAACAGATCGATGTAAGTGCGTACACGCCTCATAATGAATCGTTAAAAATTCAGCACCCACTCTTTTAAAATCGCCGATATATTGATCGGGATTTACAATCATTAAGTGAACATCTAATGGTTTTTTTGCATGCTTTTTTATGGCCTCTACAACGGGTAATCCGAAGGAAATATTTGGAACGAAAACCCCATCCATGACATCGATGTGCAACCAATCTGCCTCTGAATTATTCAACATTTGTACATCACGCTGGATATTAGCAAAATCACATGAAAGGAGAGATGGAGATACTATCATTGGAATCTTTTTACAGCAAAGTTAAATAGAATGCTAAAAATATCACTAATTTCGATACAACTTAAATCACCTATAATTCATGTTACTATTTTTTATCATTGGAATTACAGTTTTGATTTCAGTTTATGCTTTTCAAAATCAACAGTTTTTAGCGAAGTCGCTATTCTATCCCTACCGAGTAAAACATCACAAGGAGTATTCTCGGATAATAACGCACATGTTTATCCATGCTGACTGGGCACATCTTATTTTTAATATGTTTTCGCTTTATTTTTTAGGTCAGATTTTATTTGTTTCTTTTTCTAATTATTTCGGAGAAGAATCTGCGATTATTCATTTTGTGATTTTATACTTTTTTGGAGGAATTTTCGCTTCTTTTTTTCCGTATGCTCGCAATCATGAAAATCCAAATTATTCCTCACTTGGAGCTTCTGGCGCCGTGTCATCCGTAGTTTTTGCTGCAATTCTTTGGAATCCTACAATGAAGTTGGCTCTTTTATTTTTACCTATTCCGATTCCTGCTTATATTTTTGGTCCTTTGTATTTGGCTTTTGAATATTTTGCACTTCGTAGGGGCAGAGGAAACATTGCGCACGATGCTCACATTGGAGGAGCATTATTTGGTATCGTATACGTTCTTTTAATCGAACCAAATAAAGGTTCAGAATTTGTTCAATTAATTTTTAATTGATTTATGTCAGTAGTATATGTATATAACAATGGTCAGGTAGTGCCAAATAATTTACCAACGATTAATTTTGGTAACAGAGGTCATCTATATGGCGATGGTGTTTTTGAAAGTATTCGAGTAATAAATGGAAAGGCAATAAATGTTGATAATCATTTAATTCGTTTGATAGAGGGAGCAAAAGCATTGAAAATGCAAGTTTCAGAAACACTGACAAAAGAATTTTTAGAACAAAAGATTGCAGAATTAATTCATAAATCTCAGCTAAAAGAAGGAGCAAAATGCAGGGTTTCATTAGATCGGACTCCCGGTGGCGCTTATCTTCCTTCGTCCAATGATTCCCAATTGTATATTGATATTCAACCAGTAACTAAAAATTTTTACGAGTTGAATAGCTTTGGTATTGAGATGGATATTTATCTTGATCTAAAATTGGAAAAATCATTCTTATCCAAATTCAAGACAAAAAACGGGTTGAAATATGTTATGGCAGCGCTTTACGCGCAAGAAAAGGGTCTTGGAGATGTTTTCATGAGCAACGATAAAGGTCAAGTTATTGAAACCTCAAATAGTAATATTTTTGTTGTCCATAACGCTGTTTTATATACGCCAGGAATTGAAGACGGTTGTTTAGCAGGAACAATGCGGATGCAGATAATAAACCTCGCTATAGCGAACAATATTAAAGTTTATGAATGTCCAATCATGCCACAAAATCTTTTATCAGCTGATGAAATTTTTCTAACGAATGCTATTCAAGGTGTGCGTTGGGTGGGAGGTTTTCGAACAAAAAAATACGAAAACACAATGTCGCGTAGATTTGTGGTATTACTCAACGAGTTTTGGGACAAAACAATTGGGATGTGAGAAACTCTTCCATGCGATACAGAATGCTGATACTGGGTTTAGTTACCTTGCTACTTTTTCCGATTCCAACTTTTTTAATTCACTATTTTGTTAATCATATTTCTCCATGGCAGGTATTTGAATTCGATAGGTTTAACACCTTGAATATTGGTCTAGGATTAGAATTTGGATTTGCCTATGGAATATTGGCCATTTTGTTACTTCAAGCACCTCTCTTTGATAAGTTACCCAACCGAATAGATCATATAGTTCGTTCCATGAATTTGAATGTTGGCGATGCGATTTTTCTTTCTTTTTGTGCAGGATTTGGTGAAGAATTGTTATTTAGATCTGGTATCCAATATTACTTGGGTATTATCTTAACTTCTATAACCTTTGTAGCTATTCATGGCTATTTAAACCCAAAAAACTGGCGTTATTCGATGTATGGATTAATTGTATTGCCATTTATACTACTACTATCATTGGGCTATGAAACATTTGGATTATGGTTCGCTATTTTTGCTCATTTTTCCTACGATGCCGTTCTGTTTTTGGCAATAATTCAAAAAAAAGAAAATGATTAAAATTTCTTACCAAGAGCCTTTAAAAGAAACTAAGCTACCAATCTCCTCCAGCCCCTCCACCGCCAAAGCTTCCCCCACCAAAACCCCCGAATCCCCCACCGTTGGAATTTCCTCGTCCAGGACCAAATAATCCTCCGCCAAAATAGATTCCTCCCATACCAAAGCCGCCTTTTCCTCCGCGCAATATGAATAAAATAAAAAATATAAAAGCGAGAATAAGTATACCAACCCACCACGGATTATCTTCTCTTTTATCGTAGCTTTTATGGTTATATTCACCTTTAGCCAGTTTTGTAATTACAACGAGAGTAGCTTTAATTCCAACGTAATTTTTGTTTTCCTTCAGGAAGGGATTTAGTTCTTTTTCTACGATTCTCTTACAAGTCGCGTCAGGAATAGCGCCTTCTAATCCGCGGCCGGTAGCAATAAATGAAGTTCTTTTTCCGTCCGTTTTTGTTGGTTTGATGAGTATTACAACTCCATTGTCTTCTTTTTCTTTACCTACTTTCCATTTTTCACCAAGTTTGATGGCAAAATCAGCGCGGTCCATTCCGTTGAAATTATCAACGACTACAACAACGATTTCATTGGACGTTTCCTTTTCAAAATTCTCTAACTCTTTTTCGAGTTGCGAAGCCTCATTTGCATTTAAGAAATTAGGGAATTCTTTCGAAAGATTAACATAGAGCTTTGGAGGAGAGGGAGGGTTGGGGATTTTGTCTTGACTGAAAAATGAATTAGAAATACATCCAATGAGGAGCCATTGGGCAAGTAATTTTTTCATTTCCCTTCCCCCTGACTTAGTTCATTTGCAAGTTCATTTATATCATCTTCATAATAGGGGAAATACAGTTTTAATTTTTCACCTACATCCGAGATTGCCTGAACTAACCCATTTACGTATTCCTCTTTTTTAAAAGAATCTATTAATTGATCTTTCGTGTTTTCCCAATAATTGTCAGGTACTTTTTCATTGATGTTTTTATCACCAATTATCGCCAATTTTCGATCTTCATATGCAATATAAATTAAAATCCCATTTCGGTTTTTCGTTTTATACATTTTCAATCGATTGAAATGAGAAATCGCCTCTTTTTGAGGATCACCCGAACATTTTTTATCAACGTGTACGCGCACTTCACCCGAAGTCTGGCTCTCTGCTTTTAATATTGCCTTTGAAATAGCCATTTTGTAGGCCTCGTTGTTTTCAAATATCATTTTTAGAACTGTACTTTTGGTGCATTTTCTGAACCAGTTTGAGCCTTAAATCCAGTTTTCTTTGGGAAGGTTTCGCTGTTTAGGAACATACGTGCAAAAAATCCTCGAATAGTTGTATTGTAATCCTTGATAGCCTCGTTGTACAAGTCACGCTCTTGTTTTATTCGATTTTCTGTACCTTCAAGCTGAGCTTGAAGTGTTGCAAAATTATCCGTTGATCGAATTTGAGGATACGCTTCAAAAGCCAAATTTATGGCAGTATTTATTTTCTTTCCGGCAATATCTAAATCCTCGGGGCTTTTGGCGTTTACTATTCCTGCTCTGGCATTGGTTACTTGCGTTAAAATATCCTTTTCATTTTTTGCAGCTCCTTTTACTGTTTCAACAAGTTGAGGAACCAAATCTGCTCTTCTTTGATAAGCTGATTGAACATTAGCCCACTTCTCATCTACTTTTTCTTGAAGTGAAACTGCCTTGTTGTAAATGCTGATGTAAGAGATAAAAATAATTGCAAGGATCCCTACAATTGCTCCAATGATAATATACGATCTTTTCATATTAAGTTTTTACGTAGTACAAATGTAGAATAGAATGAAGCTTTTTCATTAAAATATTTCTTAATAAACTATAAAATCCTACAAATTGTGGAGGAAGGAAAATTCCTTAGAATTATACGTGCTTTCAAATAAATGAGGATAGTACTTCTGCATTTCAATGTTCATTAATTCGAGCGGTACATCCTCAAAGACACCGTAAAAATGATCGTATGACATGTATTTTTGATCTTTTGTGAATTCTTGAAATAATGAATCGTTCTTTCCATCCCAGTGAAGCACTTCGACATGATTAAAATTGCAAATTCGTCTATCAAAAGCCGGTGTGCATTTCACCCATTTTTCATTCAGATAGGCTTCAACGAATCCATGAAAAACGATTTCAGGTCGCTTTAAGTAGGAGGTGAGCTTTTCGACTCCAATGTGATTGGTAACAACGGCAAAACCTAAACGAGCAGGAATCTCGTGTTTTCGAAAGCTTGCACAAAGTACAATTGATTTTTCAACGCACCACGCTCGTTTTTTTCTGACAATGTTGCTTGCAGTAAGCGCATTTTTTCGTAAATCTAAATGGTACGGATCATACAAAAAATAATCTCGAACATACTCGTATAAACTCACTGCTTGTTCAACTTTACGTTCCTTGTCTTGATGATTTTCAAGGAATTTAATAAAATTTGTGTGATTAAAATTCAAAAAATCAGTTTCTTCCAAGTAGTTTTGCATAAAGCGAAATTACAACATAAACGACAGTGAAAATAGTAAAAGAAACAATGGACGAGAATTTTTTGCAAAGTCCGATGCCTTTTATCAATCGATTACGCGCATGGATTTACGGCCAGAGTTCTCCCGAACTATTTGTCAAAATTACATACGGAATAAATTCTTTTATTTCTTTAATTTTCGTTTGCTGGCATTTATTGGGTTTTACTGCAGTGTTTTTTCGAACGTTTGTTTTTGCCAAAAAGCAAATTGCGGTAGATGAGATTATTCAATCAAATGCAACGAAATTGGGATACACTTTTGAACAGCTTATTCGTTATTTACAAATTCATCACCTTATTTCTGCAGGAATTTGGATATTGATTTTGTGGGTTTTAGTTCTTTTTTGGCGGGGAAGTAAAAAGATCTATATATACTTGTTGTTTTTACTTTTAGCGTATTTTATTCAAGGTATTTATTTTTTTGGATGGCGCTTTATCACTCATGAATTAACACTATTCGATTGGTTGATGTTTGTTGTATTTTGTTCTTTATT
>Ga0194124_10001055_pt1 | contig 37016 bp, 38 predicted proteins | sample TA2KigCas0mmetaG_FD_148605 | JGI IMG/M metagenome (GOLD analysis project Ga0194124, IMG submission 148605) | Freshwater microbial communities from Lake Tanganyika, Tanzania - TA2015031 Kigoma Deep Cast 0m | ecosystem: Environmental > Aquatic > Freshwater > Lake | place: Tanzania: Lake...
CCCCCAGCGGAGTTGCATAATAAATGCTTTGGTTGGTCAAAATTAAGGGGCTTCCCTCAATCTTTCCATAAAAAGGGATATAAAATAATGGCCATGAAAATAATTAACACATCAAGTGCTAACAACAAGAGGACCAATTGCATTAGTGCACCCTCTTTAAAAATCTCTGCAAATGCAGTTTTGGAGAGTCGCATGAGCAGCAGCAATTGAGGAATGATGATCGGAAATCCCAGTATGGCCATGAGAGAAGCCTGTTGCATCGCTTTAGAGGCAATGGCAGCCAGCATGGTGAAAACAAGACTCAATCCCATGGCTCCCAGCAAACTGATGCCAAAGGACCCCTGGAGGAACGATTCAGTGACATCGCCCATGAATGCAGTATACAGCAAGAGGTTGATGATGCTCATCACAATCATCAAAATCACGTTGTAAGTGAGTTTGGAAAGGATGAATACAACGGGAGAGGTGATCGTGTAATAATAAAGCATACGGGAGCGCGACTCCTGTAAAAAACTTTTGGCCACTGCATTGATGCTGATGAACAACATGGTGATCCAGAATTGAGCACTCCAGGTATCGGCACCTGGATCGCTCATGGTCAGGTAAAGGACAAAGACCGTTGAGGCGATATACAGAATAACACCATATAAGGTGTGCTGCTGCCGACTTTCCAGCAGGAGTTCTTTTCTAAGCAACGCAACATATTGATTGAATCCGTTCACAGTATAAGGGTTAAAGCGTGAAACAATTTCTGCACCGTGCTTCGTAATGGTCTTTTTCTCCCAGCACCACTTGATCATGGCTGGTCGATGTTCGATACGAATAACTTGCAACCCCACCGCATTTCATGCAAACGGCATGCAGTTTGGTTACATAATTGGAAATGGCCAGCAGTTGGGGCATGGGACCGAAAGGCTTACCGGTATAGTCCATGTCCAATCCGGCAATGATCACCCGCTTTCCCTGGTTGGCCAGTACTTCGCACACGCCAATAATTTCTTCGTCAAAAAATTGGGCTTCGTCGATGCCAATTACACTAAACGAAGCGGCCCGAGAGGCAATTTCATTGGAGTGATCTACCGGTATTGCATTGATCTTGCTTTCGTTGTGCGAAACAATTTTTGAATCATCGTAGCGGACATCCATGCGGGGCTTGAAAATACCAACCGACTGATTGGCAATAGTTGCCCGTTTCAATCGCCGGATCAGCTCCTCTGTTTTGCCGGAAAACATCGATCCGCAAACCAATTCGATCCATCCTGTTTTCTCCTGATTGCTGTGCGGTTCTATGAACATCGGCTCGACTTATGATATGTAAAAATACTTGTTTTCCATAAACGCCAGGATGGCTTCCGTTGCTCCTCGGTTTTGCATCACAAATGCGTGGGCTGCAGTATTCTTATTTTCCAGTTCAGATCGATTGCTGAGGATTGCTTCCACCCGACTAATGAAATCATGAGGCTTTGAGCAAGAATATGCCAGCTCTTTTGCGATCAGTAATTTGGCTTCGTTGGAGATGGAATACTGTGGACCGAATACTACTACTCTTCCGTAAGCACTGGCCTCAAGTATATTGTGAATACCGCTTGCATTGAACCCTCCTCCCACGTAGGCCAACGTAGCATACCGGTAGAGTTTGGATAGTAACCCGATGCAGTCGATGATGACAGTTCTGAACTGTGAAGGATGGTCGTGGTGCTCAAGCTCAGATAAACAAATGCTGTTTTCGAATTGTGCGGTGAGGCGTTCAATGTGCTCGCGACCAATTTCGTGGGGGGCAATGATGAATTTTAATGTTGGCATTCGTTGTGCAAGCGCACTCAATTGTGCTTCATCTTCTTTCCACGTGCTCCCGGCTACCACTGTATCAGCTGCCCGACAAAAGGATTCAAGTGCGGGGTGATGAAAGGATTCAGATGCAACCTGAGCAACGCGGTCATACCGGGTGTCGCCACACAAACTATACGGTGCAGTTACATCCGATGAGTTGAGCATTGCGTAGGAGGATTCATCCTGTGTAAAAATGTGTGCGAAGCGATTGAGCATGCTGCGCATGAAACCGCCCCAGGGACGGAAATAAGATTGTTCCTTGAAAAAAATTGCTGCAATGAGCAAAGCGGGAATGCCGCGTTCATGCAAAGCGGTTAGGTAATAATGCCAGGTTTCGTATTTGATGAAGACTGCTGCTACAGGTTGGACCGTCGCGATGAACACGTTGGAATTTCGCGGTCCATCCATGGGAAGGTAGAAAATCATATCTGCACCTGTATAGTTCTTTCGGGTTTCGTAGCCCGATGGAGAAAAAAATGTGAGCAGAATGCGGTAAGTGGGATGGCGCTGTTTGATGGCTTCAATGACCGGCCGACCCTGTTCAAATTCTCCCAGCGACGCACAGTGGAACCAGATGATGGGTCCAGTGCCATTCTCTACCGCTTCTTTCAATCGATTTTTCAAGTCCTTACGGCCGCTGATCCATTGCTTGGCCTTTTTGTTGCGGATTGCAGCGAGGCGAAGCCCAAGCGGGTAGAGGAAGAGGAAAATATCGTAGAAAAAACGCATGCGAAAGCGGTTGGACAAAGCTAATCCGAAAACCGCTAATGGCTTCATTTTTATTACCTTTGCGCAAATTTTTATGGAAAAGCAGTGGGAGAATTTGCACATCAGTTGTCGGCTTACCTGGATGCTGAGCATGTCATTCCCTGTGCCAATGGAACGGATGCACTGCAGATTGCCATGATGGCGTTGGGTCTGGAACCGGGCGATGAAGTCATCACTCCGTCCTTTACCTACATCGCCACTACGGAAGTAATTGCTTTGTTGCGACTGAAACCGGTATTCATTGATGTGGATCCTGTTACTTTCTGCATGGATACCCAGCTGTTGGAAAAAGCCATCACTCCTAAAACCAAAGCAATTGTTCCGGTGCATTTGTACGGGCAGGCCGCCAATATGGAAGCCATCATGCGCGTGGCCAACGAACACAATTTGTTTGTGATCGAGGACAATGCACAGGCCATTGGCGCTTCCGTCACCTTCAGCGATGGATCGGTGCGCAAGACTGGCACCATTGGTCACATTGGCTGCACGTCTTTTTTCCCATCCAAAAATTTAGGGTGTTACGGCGACGGCGGAGCCATCATCACGCGCAATGCACTACTGGCAGAACGCATTCGTATGGTGGCCAATCACGGACAAAGCAAACGGTATTATCATGATGTAGTGGGGTGTAACTCTCGCCTCGATACGGTGCAAGCGGCGGTGTTGAAGTGTAAGTTACCTCGCCTGGATGCGTATAACGACGCAAGGGGGAAAGTCGCACAGTACTATTCAACAGCATTTGCCACAAATCCCAACATCACGCCTCCCAAAACGGCATTGTTCAGTACCCATGTTTTTCATCAGTATACACTGGTGCTGAATGGGGTGGATCGCAATACACTTGTTGATCAGTTGGCGGGCGTGGGTATTCCTGCCATGATTTATTATCCGGTTCCCGCACACCGTCAGAAAATGTTTTCTTTTCTGAACCTGCCGGAAGTGGATTTGCCTGTGACCGACTGGCTGACGGAGCGAGTGATATCGCTTCCCATTCATACTGAAATGGACCAGGAGCAGCTGGACTACATCGTACACCACGTCAATCAATTTGTTCAATAAGCTAACCATATGAAAATTGCCGTCATTGGAACCGGATATGTAGGATTGGTTACTGGAACCTGCTTTGCAGAAACAGGAAACCAGGTAACCTGTGTCGATATTGACCGCTCAAAAGTTGAACGCCTCAGCAAAGGGGAAATCACGATTTATGAGCCGGGACTGGAAAAAATATTTTTACGAAACCTCAAAGAAGAACGTCTGCATTTTGCCTCAGATTTAAAATCTGGAATTCAGGATGCCAAGATTTTATTCCTTGCTCTCCCTACACCTCCCAGTGAAGACGGCTCTGCGGATCTTAAATACGTATTGGGTGTTGCAGCGGAGTTGGGAAAAATAATGGATCAGTATGTGGTGGTGGTGGATAAGAGTACGGTCCCGGTAGGAACTGCAGAAAAAGTTACTGCAGCCATTGCACAGCATGCTGCAGTTGAATTCGATGTAGTATCCAATCCTGAGTTCCTCCGTGAAGGAGTGGCGGTTGATGATTTTATGAAACCCGATCGGGTGGTCATTGGAGCAGAAACAGAGCGTGCCCGCAAATTGATGAGCGAACTCTATGCACCGTTTGTGCGTTCCGGAAATCCACTCATTTTTATGGACGTTCGTTCAGCAGAACTGACAAAATATGCTGCCAATTCGTTTCTGGCGACTAAAATTTCGTTCATGAATGAGATTTCGCAACTGTGCGAACGTCTTGATGCGGATGTGGACATGGTGCGCCTGGGTGTAGGCAGCGATGCACGCATCGGCAAGCGATTTTTGTTTCCCGGCATAGGGTATGGGGGCAGTTGTTTTCCAAAAGATGTTCAAGCGCTGGTAAAGAGTTCCAAAGAAGTGAACTACGATTTCAAAATACTGGAGGCGGTCATGGATGTTAATGAGCGCCAAAAACTTCATCTGTTTCCAAAAATCAATGCGTATTTCAATAATGAATTGAAAGGAAAGCATTTTGCGTTTTGGGGACTCGCATTCAAGCCTAATACCGACGATATCCGTGAGGCGCCAGCGCTTTACATCATTGATGCGCTCCTGGCAGCGGGTGCTACGGTGACCGCTTTCGATCCGGAGGCCATGGGAAATGTGAAAGTCCAAATGGGTGATGCCATCGGGTTTGCAGACAATCAATATGCCGCACTGCAAGGAGCAGACGCGTTGATCATTGCGACGGAATGGAATGAATTCCGTACACCCGACTTTTCAAAAATCACCCAACAATTGAAGAACAAGGTGATATTTGACGGCCGGAATTTGTTTGATATCCGCACCGTAGCGGAAATGGGATTTCATTATGTGAGTATTGGTCGTCAAACCATTCAACACAACAATAATGGCCAATAAGCGCGTACTCATCACCGGTGCTGCCGGATTTCTGGGATCACATTTGTGTGATCGCTTCATTCGTGAAGGCTATGATGTTGTGGGAATGGATAATCTCATCACAGGAGACCTGAGAAACATCGAGCACCTGTTCAAGCTTAAGGAATTTGAGTTTTATCATCATGATGTGACCAAGTTCATTCATGTGCCGGGTCAACTCGACTACATCCTTCATTTTGCATCACCTGCCAGCCCCATTGATTACCTAAAAATTCCCATTCAAACCTTGAAGGTGGGAGCAATGGGAACACACAACTGTCTTGGTCTTGCCAAATCAAAAGGGTCGCGTATCCTGGTCGCTTCTACCTCTGAAGTATACGGAGATCCGCTGGTGCATCCGCAGACTGAGTCGTATTGGGGGAATGTCAATCCGGTTGGCCCCAGAGGCGTATACGATGAAGCAAAAAGATACATGGAGTCCATTACCATGGCCTATCATACATTTCACAATGTGCAAACCCGCATCGTTCGAATATTCAATACCTACGGTCCACGCATGCGGCTGAACGACGGACGTGCGCTTCCCGCGTTTATTGGACAAGCACTGCGTGGTGAAGACCTTACGGTTTTTGGCGATGGAGCACAAACCCGGTCTTTCTGTTATGTGGATGATTTAATTGAAGGCATTTACCGATTGTTGCTGAGCGATTATCCTTATCCGGTGAACATTGGCAATCCCGTTGAGATCAGTCTGCTCGATTTTGCAAAGGAAATCCTGGCACTGACCGGCGCCACAACAAAAATAGTATTCAAGCCGTTGCCCGAAGATGATCCCAAACAACGAAGGCCCGATATCAGCAAAGCAAAAGATCTTCTCGGATGGGAACCCAATGTGGATCGCTCCGAGGGACTAAAGAAAACCTATGACTATTTTCGTTCGTTGCCCACGGAGGAATTGACGAAGCAACCCAAAGAGTTCAACAGTAGAAAATGAAAAAAATTTTAATCACCGGTGGAGCCGGATTCATCGGATGTCATGTGGTTCGGTTATTTGTCAGCAAGTACCCGGAGTACACCATCTTCAATCTGGATGCGCTGACCTATGCCGGCAACCTCGAAAATCTGCGCGACGTAGACGAAGCACCCAATTATCGTTTCGTCAAGGGGGATATCACCGACGAAACATTTATCTATGATTTATTTGAAGAACATCAGTTTGATGCCGTGATTCATTTGGCAGCAGAAAGTCATGTGGACCGTTCCATCATGGATCCTCTTGCATTTGTCCGCACCAATGTAATGGGGACTGCTGTGCTGCTCAATGCTGCACGACGCAGCTGGGAACGTCCGGAAGGAAAATTATTTTATCATGTTTCGACCGACGAAGTATACGGCTCATTAGGGTCAGAAGGATTTTTCACGGAAGAAACATCTTATGATCCTCGTTCTCCTTATTCGGCATCGAAAGCATCTTCTGATCACCTGGTCAGTGCCTATCATCATACCTATAATTTGCCGGTGGTCATTTCCAATTGTTCCAACAACTATGGTTCGTATCAATTCCCGGAGAAGCTGTTGCCGTTGATGATCAATAACATCGTGCATTCTAAACCACTCCCGGTCTATGGGAAGGGGGATAATGTGCGCGACTGGTTGTGGGTGGAAGACCATGCACGTGCCATTGATGTTATTTTTCACAATGGAAGGTTGGGAGAGACGTACAACATAGGAGGATTCAACGAGTGGAAAAACATTGATATCGTGTATCTGCTCTGTTCGATCATGGATCGAAAATTAGGAAGGGCAGAAGGAGAGAGTGCCCGGCTCATCACCTTTGTAAAAGACCGCGCAGGTCACGACAAGCGATATGCTATAGATGCCACCAAGCTCAATCAGGAACTGGGTTGGCAGCCGTCCCTGCAGTTTCAGGAAGGGTTGGAGAAGACGGTCGACTGGTACCTCTCGAATACCACATGGGTGGAGAATGTTACTTCAGGGGCCTATACACATTTTTACGAACAACAATACGTGCAGCGCTGATATGCAGATTGAATCGACTGGCTTTGAAGGGCTTTTGATCATTCAGCCCCGCGTGTTCGGGGATGACCGCGGATATTTTTTTGAGAGCTATAATGAAGATGCGTTTCAAAAAAATGGACTGCACTACAATTGGGTGCAGGACAATCAGTCGCGTTCCCGACACGGCGTGATTCGCGGCCTTCATTTTCAAAAGCCGCCCCATGCTCAAACCAAATTGATTCGTGTACTGAAAGGCGAAATTCTGGATGTGGTGGTAGATCTCCGAATCAATCAGCCCACTTTTGGCAAGATTTATTCTGCACTGCTCTCTTCCGAAAATCACCAGCAGCTGTTGGTCCCTAAAGGCTTTGCTCATGGGTTCTCTGTGCTGAGTGAATCGGCAGAAGTACTGTACAAGTGTGATACGTTGTACAATAAAGAGAGTGAATGGGGTATACTTTACAACGATCCTGCCTTGCACATCGCCTGGAAACTGGATGAGGCCGAACATATTATTTCAGGCAAGGACAAAGAGTTGCCGCTTTTCAAGGATCTGCCATCTCTATTTAATTCATAGAATGAAAAAAATTCTGGTCACCGGAGCAAATGGACAACTGGGAAAAGAGCTGCGGGATTGGTCGATTCATCATCCCAATTCATTTGAATTCCTGTTTCTCTCCCGCGAAGACCTTCCCATTCATCATTTTGAGCTGGTGCACAATGTGTTCGGTTCTTTTCGCCCCGATTACTGCATCAACTGTGCAGCCTATACAGCAGTGGATAAAGCGGAGTCGGAAAAAGAACTTGCTTATCTCGTCAATGCAGAGTCAGTCGGTATACTCGCCGCTGTTGCTGCATCGCAGGGATGCAGGTTCCTGCATGTATCAACCGATTATGTATACAACGGCAACGCTCCAATGCCGCATACCGAAAACGATGCACCTATGCCGGTATCGGTTTACGGAGCTTCCAAACTAAAGGGAGAACAGGAGGCGTTGCTGCATGATCAGATGGCCATCATCATCCGTACTTCGTGGGTCTATTCTGTATATGGAAATAATTTTGTGAAGACGATGTTGCGTTTGATGAACGAGCGTACTTCCATTTCTGTGGTCAACGATCAAACAGGTTCTCCTACCTGTGCTGCAGATCTTGCATCTTTTATTTTACACATCATCCGCTTCAAGGAATGGATTCCCGGGCTGTATAATTTTTCCAATGAGGGAGCAATCACCTGGTATGATTTTGCATGTGAGATAAAATCCATAACTGGGGCTACTTGTGAGGTCTTGCCCATTCCAACATCGCAGTATCCAACGCCTGCCAGTCGACCTGCCAACAGCCTCATGAGCAAGGAGAAGATTCGTCAAGTTTTTGGGTACACTCCACCAGATTGGAAGCAAAGCCTTCGCAGATGCCTTGAAGCCCTTGCCGGAAAATAGTGGGTTGGTCGACGTATATTTGCAAAAATTAACTCATTCATGGCATTGATTCATGCAGCGCTTACCGATGGGGATTATGGAATGGACATAACGGATGCGGATGGGCATACGATTCGATTGGATATTCCGGTTGCGCAAGGGGGACTCGGTTCGGGTTTACGTCCCATGCAAACCTTACTCGCTGCCTTAGCAGGGTGCAGTTCGGTGGATATCGTTATGATTTTAAAAAAACAGAAGCAGGACCTTCAGGGATTGGAAATTGAGGTGGATGGTGAACGGGAAGAAGGGAAAGAGCCTGCGCTTTGGAGGACCATCGATGTGAATTTTAAATTGAGCGGAGATGTTGATCCTCAAAAAGCAGAGCGTGCAGTAGAGCTATCCATGCAGAAGTACTGTTCAGTAGCAGAAACGTTGAGAAAAGCAGGTGCAGAAATTCGATATGTTGTATTTGTGAACAATATTCCTGTGAACTAAAGATGAAATGAACATGCGACCAGAAACGTTGGCCATACGAACCCAGACAGATCGAACCGGTGAGAAAGAACATTCAACTCCCTTGTTCCTCACCAGCAGTTTTGTTTATGATTCTGCCGAGGATATGGCGGCTGCATTTGCCGATGACAGTTTGGATGTTAATATCTATTCTCGATTTTCAAATCCAACCGTCGATGAGTTCATCAAGAAGGTCTGCTTGCTGGAAGGGGCGGAAGATGGCATTGCTACTGCAACCGGAATGGCTGCAGTCTTTTCCAGCTTCATGACTTTTTTATCTTCCGGAGATCATATCATTTCTGCATCTGCAGTTTTTGGGTCCACCCACACGATACTGACCAAGTACTTGCCCAAGTGGGGTATATCCTACAGTTATTTTGATCTCAATAAGCCGGAGTCCATTGAGTCGCTGGTCCAAAAAAACACACGGGTCTTGTATGTAGAAACGCCGTCCAATCCGGGATTGGATATTATCGACTTGGAGGTGGTTTCAAAAGTATGCAAGGCGCATAATATTATTTTTATCGTCGACAACTGCTTTGCTACCCCTGCTGTGCAGCAACCCATTTTATACGGTGCTGATCTGGTGTTGCATTCTGCAACCAAGTTCATGGATGGTCAGGGAAGAATGCTGGGTGGAGTGGTCGTGGGAAAGAAAGAATTGATCCAGCAGATGTATTTATTTGTTCGCAATACAGGACCCTCTTTAAGTCCCTTCAATGCCTGGGTGTTGACCAAAAGTCTGGAGACCTTGTTCGTACGAATGGAGAAACATGCCCAGAATGCGCTGCATATCGCAAAGCAGTTAGAAGGTCATCCTTCCTTGAACTGGGTAAAGTATCCATTTCTTTCATCCCATCCCCGCTATGAAATTGCAACAAGGCAAATGAGCAATGGGGGGGGAATTCTTACGTTTGAGTTGAGCTTTCTGAGGAGGAACGGGCTGCGGTTGGGATAACTCCGGGATTGATCCGGTTATCGGTCGGACTCGAACATCCGGATGACATCATTGAAGAAATACTGCAAGCTCTGCCTCAATAATACATTACGCTTAAAACTGCGCATGTGATTGGCATCGGAAATTTCTTTTTCAAGTACCGAAATCAACTCTTCATTTTCTTGTATGTATTGTTGTTAGTGCCATCGCCAGTACTATTCAGTCCGGCAGCATTCGGAGAAATGTTTTGGAAACTTTCATTCTGTATAGGCCTGTTTATCACTACTGCAGGAGTATTTATTCGGGCGCTCACCATTGGATTGACATTTATTGAGCGGGGGGGGAAGGACTTGAAAGTGCATGCCGACGTATTGATTACCGTGGGATTATTCCATCACTGCCGTAATCCGTTGTATGTCGGCAACAACCTCATGCTGCTCGGACTGGGTATTCTCTCTAACTCAATGATCTATGTATTGGTTGTTGTTCCAATTTTCTTCATCATTTACCAGTGCATTGTTTTGGCCGAAGAGGATTTTTTAAAAAAGCAATTTGGTCAGCCGTATGCCGACTACTGCTCTCGGGTAAACAGGTGGCTGCCCGATCTGAAGGGAATCGGCACTACATTGTCAACCATGCGATTCAACTGGGTGAAATGCTTTTTTACCGAGTACAATACCCAGATCTTTTGGGTGACGGGGGTCATGCTGACCATCCTCTTCAAGTATCCTGAAATCGTTGGAAATGAACCCAGTGTGCGCAATCGAGTCATGTGGGTTGCATTTCCTCTTCTGGTTGCCTACTATGTGGTGCTCCGCTGGCTCCGAAAATCCGGCTTTTTAAAAGATAAATATTAATTTATAACTCTTTAATTGTTGCCCGACCTGGATTCGAACCAAGACAAACAGAACCAAAATCTGTCGTACTACCATTATACTATCGGGCAGCGCAATGGGATGCAAAAATAATGCAAATCAGTCGTGTTCCAAAAAATTTAGAAACAGGGTTACGCTTAGTCTGCTAAGGCCTTTACCAAGAAATGGTTCTTTTTTCCTTTCTGCACTGCAATGTGATTTCCAGCCAGCAAATGTGCTGATCCAATCAGCATCTGAGGATCGCTGACTTTTTCACGATTGATGCTCACGCCGCCTCCCATAATCATTTTGCGGGCCTCGCCCTTGCTGGGGAAAATTTCAGTATCGGCCAGGAAACTAACAGCGTCCAGTCCATTGGATAAGGCAGATAAAGTGATGTGATGAACTGGCACACCTTTCATTGCTGTCAGCAATTCTGGCTCGCTCAATTCGGAAAGATTGAGATCTTGCTGCTTGCTGAACAGCTGGTCAGTTGTCTGCATGGCTTTTTCACATTCTGCTTTGCCATGAACAAATTCAGTGATGCAGATGGCCAACTTTTTTTGAAGTAACCTGCTTCCGGGATCGCTGCGGTGTTGATCGATGAGCGTGTGGATGACATCCCGGTCCAGTAGCGTAAAAATCTTGATCCATTTTTCAGCATCGTTATCCGCTGCATTGAGCCAAAACTGGTAAAATTGAAAAGGAGTGGTGCGTTCAGGATCCAGCCACACATTGCCTTTTTCAGTTTTGCCGAATTTCCCTCCGTCGGATCTGGTGATGAGGGGACAGGTAAACGCAAATGCTTCACCGCCTGACTTTCTTCGAATTAACTCGGTACCGGTGGTGATATTTCCCCACTGGTCACTTCCTCCAATTTGCAATTTACAGTTCTTGTGGGAGTAGAGCCAGTAGAAATCGTATCCCTGCATCAATTGGTATGCAAACTCGGTATAACTGATGCCGGTATCGCCTTCAATCCTCTTTTTCACACTGTCTTTGGCCATCATGTAGTTCACAGTAATGTGCTTGCCTACATCCCGAAGAAAATCGATGAAGCCAATACCTTTGAACCAATCGTAATTGTTTACGATCTCTGCGTAATTCTTTTGGCCTGGTTCAAAATCGAGGTATTTTTCCAATTGCTTTCTCACCCCTGCGATGTTGCGCTGCAAGGTAGCCTCGTCCAATAGGTTCCGTTCCTCACTTTTACCGCTGGGGTCGCCCACCATGCCCGTTGCTCCTCCAACCAAGGCAATGGGTTTATGCCCGGCCTGCTGCAAATGGTATAGGAGGAGAATGGGAACCAGGCTCCCAATGTGAAGGCTTTCAGCCGTAGGGTCAAAGCCAATGTAGGCGGTAGTAGATTCCTTCTCCAGCTGCTCCTCGGTCCCGGGCATAATGTCCTGCAACATCCCCCGCCATGTGAGTTCCCCTACAAGGCTCATTTTAAATTATTTGTACAAAAGTAACAATGAATGAGAATACTCGCAAAAGGGGAATAATTTTGCCTATAAATCGTTTAAAGTCATTGAGATCAGCAACCTCCACTGAGATCAATCCAACTCCTTTCATGCACACAGGCAAAACCTTTCTGGGACGTATCCTTTTTTTCATCCTGATGATTTGCCTTCCTGCGTCTTCCATCCACGCGCAGTTCAGAAAATACTCCAATGAATTCCTCAATATTGGTGCGGGTGCTCGAGTATTGGCTATGGGCAGTGCACAAGTTGCATCGGTGAAGGATGCGCCAGGAAAAGGGAAGTTACCCTGGGTTCGGCCTGCGCTGGTGCAGTTGAGTGTCCGATATACTCATAGCGACCACTGTGCCGTAGATCCCACCAAGTTGTTCGTCGGCAACGACGGCCAACCGGTCCGGGTGACACCATTGTGAATAGTGCCAGCTCCTGATCTTGGAGATTTGTCAAAAATCCATTATTTCCCCCTATTTTTGCTCTCCTAAAATAAGAGGTATCATTTATGCTGATCATTGATTCAAAAGATTGCGAAAACATTGACAAGGCGCTCAAGAAGTACAAAAAGAAGTACGAGAAGTCCAAGACTCTACTTCAACTCCGTGAGCGTCAGTCGTTTACAAAGCCTTCTGTGAAGCGCAGGGGGGAGATTTTGAAAGCCATCTACAAGCAAAAAATCGTCAACGGAATCATCGAATCGTAATTCGGTCCGTCGCTATATTCTTCAGGTAGTCATTCGGTTTCGTACCTTCATGACTACCTTTTTTTATGTCGGATATCCATCCTCCTCTGGTCGACGATTTTTTCAATCATCTTAAGTTTGAGAAACGCTATTCTCAGCATACGCTTCGTGCGTACCTCGACGATTTGACAGTATTCTTTCAGTTTTTGAAGGTTCCGCGCAGCATCAACCGGAAAATTTCTTCTCTTAAATCGTTTTATCGGTTTTGCATGCTCAAGGGGCATGTTTCTGCGAGTCCTCTTGCCGCGATCAAGGTGCTGAAAACGCGCAAGCGTTTGCCCAGTTATATTGAGGAATCTCAGATGCAGCAGTTGCTGGAGCAGGTGGAGTTTTCAGATGATTATTCCGGTCGGTTGCAGTACCTGGTTGTAGCGGTGTTGTACCACACGGGAATGCGCGTCAGTGAGCTAGTGGGATTGAAAGCCATGCACGTCGATACTACCCGTATGCAGATCAAGGTATTGGGAAAGGGCAATAAGGAGCGGATCATACCGGTTCATCGCGATTTGGTAGGAGAGTTGGAGGCGTATCGAGCGGTACGGATTGATCTTGAGCATGCAGCAGACAGGGTCGAATTTTTCTTGACAGAGAAAGGCAAGCCGTTAGCAGCTCGATATTTGTATATTCGGTTGTAAAAAGAAGTTTGTCGCTGGTCACGACCGCCGACAAGAAAAGTCCCCACGTCCTCCGGCACAGTTTTGCTACTCATCTTACGGGAAATGGGGCTGAATTGAATGCCGTGAAAGAGTTACTGGGACACAGTTCGCTGGCGGCTACGCAGGTCTATACCCACAACAGCATAGATCGGTTGCGAGATATTCACCGCAAGTCCCATCCGAAAGGATGATTGTGGTCAGGTTCCATTCTTTTTTTTGGAAAAGCCCTTGTTTTAGGTTAACTTGATCTTCCCCCTAAACTTTAGGAAAAACCTAAAACTTTTCAATATGACCATCAACATTCACACTGTGCATTTTGAAGCCGACGGTAAGCTCATCGATCACATTGAACACAAAGTACAAAAATTGGCCAATCACCATGATCGCGTGATGAAGGTCGATGTGTTCCTGAAGCTGGACAATGTCATGCACCAGATTAAGGATAAAATTGCGGAGATCCGCGTGAAGATTCCGCGGCGAGAGTTGTTTGTCAAGCAAAGCACCAAATCGTTTGAAGAATCCTTTGATCTAGCGGTGGATTCCATGCTGGTACAGATCAAGCGGGTCAAAGAGAAGCAATTCGCGTAGCGCCGAAAGTGGCCGTAAATATTTAAAGGTCAAAATTTTTGCTTTTCAAGTTTTCCATTACCTTTGCATTCCCCTAAAAAAAGGGGTAGATCTTTATTTTTTGTAGAGTACTGGTAAGGAAGACAAGACCGATCATTTACCCAATTTTAAGCCAGAGTAGCTCAGCTGGTAGAGCTGCTGATTTGTAATCAGCCGGTCGGGGGTTCGAGTCCCTTCTCTGGCTCAACATAGGTGAGGTAATGCAGGTGTCTCCGACCATTGAAAAAGTTATGGGGGCAGGTTCCAGAGCGGCCAAATGGGGCGGACTGTAAATCCGCTGTCTTACGACTTCAGTGGTTCGAATCCACTCCTGCCCACATGTTGCCGTCTGGTTTTGAACGCATTATCAGTATTCTTTTGCGGGAGTAGCTCAGTTGGTAGAGCGATAGCCTTCCAAGCTATAGGTCGCGGGTTCGAACCTCGTCTCCCGCTCAGGTGCCGCTACGGCGGCTGCACAAGCCGTTGTAGCTCAGTGGTAGAGCACTTCCTTGGTAAGGAAGAGGTCGTGAGTTCAATTCTCATCAACGGCTCCAAAAGGACCGGAAAAAACTTTTGATAATCGCCCCGAAGTGAATAACTTTGCGGCCGTTTCAATACCAAAAACAGTTAAAACAAATAAAAACGGATAACAATGTCTAAAGAGACTTTTAAGCGGGACAAACCCCACGTAAACATTGGTACCATCGGTCACGTTGACCATGGTAAGACCACGTTGACTGCTGCCATCACTGAGATTCTCTCTAAAAAGGGTCTTGCTCAGGCGAAGAAGTACGATGAGATTGACGGAGCACCTGAAGAGAAAGAAAGAGGTATCACGATCAATACTGCACACGTAGAATACGAAACTGCTGCCCGTCACTATGCACATGTTGACTGTCCGGGTCACGCTGACTATGTGAAAAACATGATCACCGGTGCTGCACAGATGGACGGTGCGATCCTCGTAGTAGCCGCTACGGATGGTCCTATGCCCCAAACGAAGGAGCACATCCTGCTTGCTCGTCAGGTAGGTGTACCCCGTATTGTGGTATTCATGAACAAGGTTGACCTTGTTGATGATCCTGAATTGTTGGATCTGGTTGAAATGGAAATCCGCGAGGAATTGACCAAGCGCGGTTTCGACGGAGAAAATACACCAATCATCAAAGGTTCTGCGACAGGTGCGCTGGCCGGTGATGAGAAGTGGGTAGGTTCTGTAAACGAATTGATGGACGCGGTGGATTCTTATGTTCCATTGCCTCCACGCCCGGTTGATCTTCCTTTCTTGATGTCTGTTGAAGACGTGTTCACCATTACGGGTCGTGGTACAGTTGCCACCGGTCGTATCGAGCGCGGTAAGGTCAAAGTGGGTGAGAACGTTGAGATCGTGGGTATGATGGAAGAGAAACTCTCTTCTACCTGTACCGGTGTTGAGATGTTCCGCAAGCTGTTGGATGAAGGAGAAGCCGGCGACAACGCAGGTCTTCTGCTCCGCGGTATTGAAAAATCACAGATCCGTCGCGGTATGGTAATCTGCAAGCCAGGTTCCATCACTCCTCACACCGAGTTCAAGTGCGAAGTATACGTACTGAGCAAAGACGAGGGTGGTCGCCATACTCCTTTCTTCAATAAATACCGTCCTCAGTTCTACTTCCGTACCACGGACGTAACCGGTGAGGTATCTCTTGCAGCCGGAACAGAAATGATCATGCCGGGTGACAACACCTCGCTGACCGTTAAGCTGATCCAGCCAATCGCCATGGAGAAAGGTCTTAAGTTCGCAATCCGCGAAGGTGGCCGTACAGTGGGTGCTGGCCAGGTGACCGAGATCCTGAAATAAGCGTAAACGATAAAGCCTTATGGCTATTATCAAAGCATACCTGACAAAGTACCTGGATGTCCTCCGGGTACTTTGTTTCTTAAAGAACGGGTATAGTTCAATGGTAGAATAGAGGTCTCCAAAACCTTTGATCTGGGTTCGAATCCTAGTACCCGTGCAATAAAAATCATTGGTTACCTTAGCGGTGGCCCGAAAAAAAAGAAAGATGAACAAGATACAATCGTACTTCCGCGACTCTTACAACGAGCTGATGGAAAAAGTTACCTGGCCCAACTGGCAACAGCTGCAGCAATCCACCATGATTGTGCTTGTGGCCACACTGGTCATCACGGCTATTGTATGGATATTGGACCTGGGAAGCAGTTCGGTTCTTAAATTCATTTATTCATTGTTCAAGTAATGGAAACAACAACACAGCAGGATACCAAGTGGTATGTTCTTCGCGTCATCAGTGGCAAGGAGAAGAAGGTGAAAGAATATCTGGATAAGGATATTGTTCGCAACGGCTGGGGTACTGTGATCAAGCAGGTTTTTCTTCCGGTTGAAAAAGTATACAAGGTGCAGAATGGCAAGAAAGTCATGCGCGAGCGTAACTTTTATCCCGGTTATGTCATGATTGAATGCGTTGGAGGGAAGCTGCACGATGACATCATCTCTGCGATTAAAAATACCACCAATGTGATCCATTTCCTGGGTAGGGAAAATCCCATTGCGCTGCGCAAGGCTGAAGTCAACAAGATGCTTGGAAAGATCGACGAGATGAGTGATGCAGGTGGAATGATGATGAGTGAACCGTTCATCGTTGGGGAGACCATCAAAATCGTCGACGGTCCATTCAATGATTTCAATGGAGTCATCGAAGAAGTCAACGATGAGAAAAAGAAATTAAAAGTAACCGTAAAAATATTTGGCCGCTCTACACCTGTTGAACTCAACTACATGCAGGTAGAAAAAATCTCTTAATCGATCACAACCGATAAAAAAAGGACAGCCTTGGCTGTCCTTTTTTTGTGTTCCGTAAAATCATCAACTCAAGGTAGTCACATCTGAAGCGGGCGGAGCAGCGGGTACTACCACTGCTGCAGGCGCAGGTGCCGGAGCAGGCGCAACTTTTTTTGCCGCTTTCTTTGCTGCCTTTTTAGGCGCATATTTTTTTACTGCTTTTTTCGCTGCTTTTTTAGGCTTTGCTTTTTTTGCAACTTTTTTTACTGCTTTCTTAGGAGCTGATTTTTTGGTTGCTTTTTTTGCTGCCTTTTTAGGTTTAGCTTTTTTTACAACCTTTTTTTTACTCTTTTTCGCAGCTTTTTTGGGTGCTTTTTTTACCGCTTTCTTGGCCGACTTTTTTACCGGCTTTTTTGCTGCTTTTTTACTTGATTTCTTTGAAGATGCCATGCGTAAATGTTTTTGAGTTAGGGGGTAATTGAAAACCATTAGGAAATTAGCTGTTTTCTGGGTTCCAAAAAAATATATCCTCAGGTTGGTTGTTTCACATCCATCCATTAACTTTGCCACCCCAAACGAAAGTTCTTTTTGAATGGACTTGGGAGTGCCTGCATGGAGCCGGCACGCTATCACCAAAAAACGCACTATGGCTAAGGAGATTTCTGGCTATGTCAAGTTGCAGGTTAAAGGAGGTTCAGCCAACCCTGCACCACCCGTCGGTCCCGCCCTGGGTTCCAAAGGTGTCAACATCATGGAGTTCTGTAAGCAGTTCAATGCCAGGACGCAGGACAAAATGGGGAAGGTTCTTCCCGTTGTCATTACAGTTTATTCCGACAAATCATTTGATTTCATCATCAAGACCCCTCCTGCTGCTGTACAGCTGCTGGAGGCCAGCAAATTGCATAGCGGTTCCAAGGAACCTAACCGCCAGAAGGTGGGCAAGGTAACCTGGGCGCAGGTTGAGGCGATTGCCAAAGACAAGATGCCCGATCTGAACTGTTTCACACTGGAAAGTGCCATGAAGATGGTGGCCGGTACAGCGCGAAGCATGGGACTTACCGTTGAAGGTCAAGCTCCCTGGTCCAATTAATCGTTCACCCGCAAAAGTTCATGAAGATGGGAATCAGTAAAAAAAGAAAATCAATCGTCGGCAAGGTAGACCCCAACAAGGTGTACTCACTTGCTGAAGCTTCCGGTATATTAAAGGAAATCAATTGTACAAAGTTTGACAGCTCGGTGGACCTCCACATCCGGTTGGGAGTGGATCCTAAAAAGGCGGATCAGGCCGTCAGAGGAACGGTAACCCTTCCCCATGGAACGGGCAAAACCAAATCGGTTTTGGTGCTCTGTACCCCTGAAAAAGAAGCCGATGCAACTGCAGCAGGAGCAGACTTTGTAGGATTGGATGAATTCATTCAAAAAATTGAAGGTGGATGGACCGATGTCGATATCATCATTGCCACTCCTTCTGTGATGCCTAAAATTGGTAAACTGGGTAAGGTATTGGGTCCTCGTAACCTAATGCCCAATCCGAAGACCGGCACCGTAACCAACGATGTGGCGGCAGCGATTAAAGATGTAAAAGCCGGTAAGGTGGCGTTTAAAGTCGACAAAGCCGGTATTGTACACGCTTCCATCGGCAGGGTCAGTTTCTCTTCCGATAAAATCGCTGAAAACAGCCTGGAGTTGCTCAATGCCATCATCAAGGCAAAGCCATCCAGTGCAAAGGGTACGTACCTGAAAAGCGTTTTCATGGCCAGCACCATGAGTCCCTCTATCGCCATCGACACCAAAGTACTGGTGCATTGATGAGGGCTGATTACGAAAATTCAAAATGATTGAACATGACCAAGCAAGAAAAAAATGAAGTGATAGAAGTACTGAAAGAAAAATTCGGTCAGTACAAAAACTTCTATGTCACCAATACTGAAGCACTCAGCGTAGAACAGGTGAGCAACCTGCGTCGCCTCTGCTTCGACAAGAACGTGGAGATGAAAGTGGCCAAAAACACCCTCATCCGCAAAGCAATGGAAGGCCTTGATGCTGAAAAGTATGCCGGAGTCTTCGATGCCTTGCACCAGGTGACGGCACTCATGTTCACGGAGAATCCCAAAGACCCTGCACTGATCATCAGCTCATTCCGCGAGAAATCAAAAGGAGAGAAGCCTGTGCTCAAAGCTGCGTTCATCAATGGAGAGGTGTACATGGGCGAAAAGGACAACTCAAGGCACTGACCAAGATCAAGACAAAGAACGAATTGATCGGCGAAGTGCTCGGATTGCTGCAATCACCTGCCAAGCGCGTACTAGCTGGTTTGCTGCACCACCACGAAAAGCAAGCGCAAGCGGCTGAATAATCACTCAAATGACCAACGCCACTGAGGTTCAAATGTGGCAGATTCATCACCATCCGCTGGAGCGCAAAGCTGTGAAAGCGGTTAAAATGTAAAAAAATGGCAGACGTAAAAGCATTGGCCGAACAACTGGTTGGCCTGACCGTAAAAGAAGTTCAAGAACTCGCTGATGTGCTCAAAGCCGATTACGGCATTGAACCCGCAGCTGCAGCTGTTGTGGCAGTAGCCGCTGATGGCGCAGGTGGCGGAGCAGCCGCAGCCGAGAAAACCGGGGATTCGACGTTATCCTGGTCAGCGGTGGCGCAAGCAAACTGGGCGTGGTGAAGGTGGTAAAAGACCTTACCGGACTCGGACTGAAAGAAGCCAAGGACCTGGTAGACGGTGCTCCGAAGCCTGTAAAGGAAGGAGTTTCCAAGGCAGAAGCGGACGATATCGCCGCAAAGCTCAAAGAAGCAGGTGCAGAAGTGGAAGTCAAGTAATTTTCACTCCATAAAACGATCAATTGAACCGGGGCCATGCCCCGGTTTTTTTTGTCCAAATCATCCATTTGTCTTAACTTCGCCATCCCTTAAATTGGGCATGCTACGATTTGAGTCCCCTAACTATATATAAGTAGTTAATATTCAATATGTTGCGACTGATGTTGCGGCAGGGATTTGCATTGGTGCATGAAGTGAATAATTCATCTAAAGCACATGATCTATGGCTTCAGCTAAATCAGCTTCAAACAGGGTGCATTTCGGTAAAGTCAAGCATTTGGCAGAGACCCCCGACCTGCTGGAAATTCAAATCCAATCGTTCAAGGACTTCTTCCAGTTGGAAACCACACCCGATAAGCGGAATAACGAAGGGTTGTTCAAAGTATTCAAAGAAAACTTTCCCATCAACGATACCCGCAACATTTTCATGTTGGAGTTTCTGGATTATTTCATTGATCCGCCCCGGTACACCATTGATGAATGCATGGAGCGTGGTCTGACCTATGCCGTTCCGCTGAAGGCAAAACTGCGCCTGAGCTGTAACGATGAGGAGCACGTCGACTTCCAGACCATTGTGCAGGATGTATTTCTGGGCAACATTCCCTACATGACTCCCCGTGGAACCTTTGGTTCTCAACTCCATCGTTCACCCGGTGTATTCTTCGGGCAATCGCTTCATCCCAACGGAACAAAAATCTATTCTGCCCGCGTGATCCCCTTCAAAGGAGCGTGGATGGAGTTTGCGACCGATATCAACAACGTGATGTATGCGTACATCGATCGTAAGAAAAAATTCCCGGTCACCACATTGCTCCGTTCCATCGGATACGAAACCGATAAGGACATTTTGGAGTTGTTCGGAATGGCAGATGAAATAAAGGCCGATAAAAAATCCCTTTCTGGTTTAGTCGGCAAGCGCTTGGCTGCCCGCGTGTTGAAAACATGGGTGGAAGATTTTGTGGATGAGGATTCCGGAGAAGTGGTATCGCTCGAACGCAACGAAGTAGTGCTGGAGCGCGATAAAGTGCTCAGCGAAGAAGACCTCAACGTAATTCTGGAAACAGGAACCAAGAGTGTATTCATCCAGAAAGAAGAAGTGAGCGGTGATTATGCGATCATCTACAACACCCTGAACAAGGATACTTCCAACTCCGAGCTGGAAGCGGTACAACATATTTACAAGCAACTCCGTGGTGCGGACGCGCCGGATAATGAAACCGCGCGGGGCATCATCGATAAATTATTTTTCAGCGACAAACGCTATGATCTCGGTGAAGTGGGTCGCTACAAGATTAACAAGAAGCTGAACCTGAATTACTGGCTCAACCAAAAGACACTCACCAAAGAAGACATCATTGAAATCATCAAATACTTGGTCCGCCTTACCAATGGAAAAGCAGAGATCGATGACATCGACCACCTGAGCAACCGTCGCGTGCGCACCGTGGGCGAACAGTTGTATGCTCAATTTGGTGTAGGATTGGCCAGGATGGCTCGTACCATTCGTGAGCGGATGAACGTCCGTGACAACGAAGTGTTCACGCCTGTTGATTTGATCAACGCACGTACACTTTCTTCTGTGATCAATTCCTTCTTCGGTACCTCTCAGCTGTCGCAGTTCCTGGATCAAACCAATCCGCTCAGCGAGATCACCCACAAGCGCAGGATTTCTGCACTGGGTCCCGGTGGATTGAGCAGAGAGCGCGCAGGTTTTGAGGTGCGTGACGTACACTACTCGCATTACGGTCGACTCTGTACCATTGAAACACCAGAGGGACCAAACATTGGATTAATCTCCACGCTTTGCGTGCATGCAAAGATCAACGAAATGGGCTTCATTGAAACGCCCTACCGAAAAGTCAATAATGGTAAAGTAGAAAGTAAAAAGCTCACCTACCTCAGCGCTGAGGAAGAAGATACTGCCAAGATTGCACAGGCCAACGTGGGATTGAATGATAAGGGAGAATTTGTGGAAGACCGTGTAAAGGCAAGGCAAACCGGTGATTTCCCTATTCTTGAGCGGACAGAGGTCGAGTTCATGGACGTTGCTCCCAATCAGATTGTGGGACTCAGTGCCTCACTGATTCCATTCCTGGAACACGATGATGCCAACCGCGCGCTGATGGGATCGAACATGCAACGCCAGGCAGTGCCATTGATCAAGCCTCAGGCTCCGATCGTGGGTACTGGACTTGAAGCGAAGGCTGCACGCGATGCGCGCATTCAAATGCATGCAGAGGGCGAAGGCGTGGTTGAATTTGTGGATGCCAATGAGATCCATGTTCGCTACGAGCGAGATGAAGCACAGAAGCTGGTGAGTTTTGAAGACGATTTGAAGGTATATAAGCTGACCAAGTTCATCAAGACCAACCAAGAAACTTCGATCACCCTGCGTCCTGCCGTGCACAAAGGACAGCGTATGAAAACTGGCGATTTCCTAACAGAGGGTTACGCGGTGAAAGGCGGTGAACTCGCACTGGGTCGTAACTTGAAAGTGGCCTTCATGCCATGGAAAGGCTACAACTTTGAGGATGCTATCGTGATCAATGAAAAAGTGGTGAGCGAAGACCTCTTCACTTCCATCCATATTTCTGAATTCGAATTGGAAGTCCGCGACACCAAACTCGGTGAAGAGGAACTGACTCCCGATATTCCAAACGTTTCAGAAGAAGCCACCAAGGACCTTGATCAATACGGCATCATCCGTATCGGAGCACACGTCAAGGAAGGAGACATCCTGATTGGCAAGATCACTCCGAAAGGAGAAAGCGATCCTACTCCGGAAGAGAAGCTCTTGCGTGCGATCTTCGGGGATAAAGCCGGTGATGCAAAGGATGCATCACTGAAAGCGCCCAGTGGTACAGAAGGTGTAGTGATTGGCAAGAAGTTGTTCCAACGAGCAAAAAAGGACAAGAACTCCAAAGCCAAGGAGAAAGCTGCGCTGGAGAAACTGGAAGCCATCCATAAACAAAACGAAAAAGATAACTTCGAGTTGCTGGTCAGCAAATTACAGACCTTGCTCAAGGATAAAAACTCTTCGGGCGTTTCCAATAATTTTGGAGAAGTAATCGTCGGCAAGGGCAATAAGTTCTCGGCTAAAGCACTGGCAGGCATTGATTATCAAAATATCAATCCGCTGGGTTGGACAGGCGATGCAAAAACAGACGATTCCATCAACACCCTTTTGCACAATTACAACATCCGCTATAACGAAGAATTGGGTCGCTACAAGCGCGAAAAGTTCAATATTTCCATCGGCGACGAATTGCCTGCTGGTGTATTGAAGTTGGCCAAGGTATACCTGGCGGTGAAACGTAAGCTGAAAGTAGGCGATAAGATGGCGGGTCGTCACGGTAACAAGGGTATTGTTGCCAAAATTGTTCGTGCAGAAGACATGCCGTTCCTCGAAGATGGAACACCGGTGGATATCGTATTGAATCCGCTGGGGGTACCTTCTCGTATGAACCTGGGACAGATTTATGAAACCATTCTCGGATGGGCCGGTGAAAAATTAGGCATGCGTTTCTCTACTCCCATCTTTGATGGTGCAAGTGTAGATGAAATCAAAAATTTGATTGATAAAGCGTCGTTGCCGAGCTTTGGTCATACACACTTGTACGATGGTGAAAACGGTGAACGTTTCCACCAAAAAGCAACCGTGGGCATCATTTACATGCTGAAGCTGCACCACATGGTGGACGATAAGATGCACGCGCGTTCCATTGGACCCTACTCACTCATCACGCAGCAACCGCTCGGTGGTAAAGCCCAGTTCGGTGGTCAGCGTTTCGGAGAAATGGAAGTATGGGCTCTGGAAGCATACGGAGCATCCAACATCCTCCAGGAATTGCTTACACTCAAATCGGACGATATCATCGGAAGGGCCAAGACCTACGAAGCGATTGTCAAAGGCGACAACGTGCCAAAGGCCGGTGTACCGGAGTCCTTCAACGTACTCGTGCATGAGCTACGTGGATTAGGCTTGGATCTTAAGTTTGATAACTAAGACGTATTTTAACATATCGGTTGACAATCAAATGGTAAATTTCCATTGGATTGTCAACCGTTTTTTATTGATGCCCAACAATGCCTATACGAGAATTGGTGTTTTACTGCTTTTGGCTGCGCAACTCATGTTATTTACTTCCTGTCGGAAAAATGAATTGACGGGAGGAGGGTGGACGCCCGCTGATACGGCGACTTATAACCCGGATTGGACCTTTTCGTCCCACGGAAACAGTCTTCCCAATTATGATGTTGTATTTCCGCCAACCAAGGTCAATACCCTTGAACTGGTAATGACCGCATCACAGTGGACATCGGTTAAGGCAAATGTGAAGACCATAGTAGGATACGAGTTTGGAACCAATACACCATCGCCTCCCGCAAACAGTACGGCAGAACCCAGTTATATCGATGTAACCATGCGGTTCAATGGGAAAACATGGAAGAACGTTGGTTTTCGTTTAAAAGGAAATTCCTCGTTGCGGTCTGCTTGGGGGCAAGGCAATTATAAATTGCCATTCCGATTGAATATTGATCGCTTTGAAGACCAATATGCCGGAATCACCAACCAGCATTTTTATGGGTTCGAAGAACTTTCATTTTCACCCGGCTTCAAAGATCAATCACTGATTCGAGAAAAGTTGGCTGCAGATGTGTTCCGGGCTGCCGGAATACCTGCCGCCCAGACCGCCTTCTATCGTGTGTTCATAGATTTTGGAAGTGGTCTCAAGTACTGTGGCATATATACTGGAGTAGAGATTCCGGATGATAACATGATCAAATCGCAGTTTGGGGAAGAAAGTGGCAACATCTATAAACCAGAGTCTAATCTCGTCGCCTTCGCAGAGGCGGTATTTGAAAAAAAGAACAAAACACTGACTCCTGATTTCAGTGATGTAAAAAGTTTTTTAGCGGCTTTGAATGATCCCATCCGTTCCACCAATCCTGCTCAATGGAGGACTGCGCTCTCTTCCAGGTTCAATGTGGATCATTTCTTAAAGTATCTGGCGGTGAACAATGTGATGGTGAATTGGGACAGTTATGGGGTCATGGCGCACAATTATTATTTTTATAACCATTCAGTAGCTAAACTCACGTGGATTCCCTGGGATCACAACGAGGCATTTTCAGGAAGTCCGGGCCTTACCGGCACTGGAAGCGGTGGGGGAATGGTGCCCGGAGCTGGAAGATCACCATTGTCCTTGACCATGAATGAAGTCAGTTCTTCATGGCCGTTGATTCGTTACCTGGCAGATGATCCAGTGTATTTTGAGCGGTATAAATCGTTTGTTCGACAGTTTACCAGCTCATCTTTTGATCTCAACCAACTCAACACCTTGATTGATCGGTATCAGTCGCTCATCTCTCCCTATGCCATAGGAGAAAATGGCGAGATCCCCCAGCATACCTATCTTACCAATGCAGCTGCATTCACAGCTTCATTTGCAGCCATCAAATCGCATTTGTCGGCCCGTAAAACACTCGCTCAAACCTTTGTTCGATGAAGTGGGATCAGGTGTTGAATGAATTTGAACGCTGCCGACTGGAAGATCTTCCTGCTGAGCTGGTATACTCGGGTAGAAAAGACATCAAATACCCCATGAACCTGGAGCAGGCAATTGAAGTCCTTTCTCATTTGGACAGCAATTATCGGGTCATGTCCTATCAGGGGACGCTTATTCAGCATTATTGCACCGATTATTTTGATACACCCGATTTAGTTTATTATCTGGATCACCACCGGGGAAAGCTCAACCGGGAAAAACAACGAAGAAGAACCTACCAAGATGGAACTTCATTTTGGGAAGTAAAAAGTAAGAACAATCGGGGACAAACCATCAAAACCCGCAACACAAACAGGGTGGAAGCAAGCGATGGGCTTATTCAACAATTGCATGTGGAATATGATCGGATCACGCTTTTTTCAAAAGATTTTTCCGAAAAAATTACAGTAGATGTTAATCTGTGTTTTTCACGCAACCACCAGGAATTTCAAGATCAGCACCTGATTGTGATGGAAAGTAAAGGGACATCCCACCACCGGTCGCCATTTAATGTGTTGATGCGTGAGTTGCATATTCGTCCCAATGGGTTCAGTAAATACTGTGTTGGAATGGCACTGCTCTTTCCTTTACTAAAAAGCAATAATTTTAAACAATTGTTACGTTCCACGTTAAATATATAATACATGAGTCATTTTCTTCAGTTAATGGGTAATTGGTCCTGGGAAGAAATCAATCCGGTTTTTGTAGTAAAACTGACATTGAATCTAATTGCAGTGGGCATCTTATCGTGGCTGATCTATTTGAAGCACCACAAACGGTCCGATCTGATCCTTACGTTTTACGTTTTTTGCATTCAATACCATCGTATTCCTGATCAGCTATTTGCTCAATCGTGTAGACCTGAGTACGGGTGCTGCTTTTGGACTATTTGCTATTTTTTCCATGTTGCGCTATCGGACAGAAGGAATATCTGCGCGGGATATGACCTACTTGTTTTTATCCATTGCTATTGGACTCATTATGGCAGTGAGTACCGGCACATTTTTTGAGCATGTAGTACTTGCAGGATTTATTTTATTGCTCACGTCGGTATTGGAGCGCGGATTTTTTGCCACCCAAACTTCAGTCATCTCAATTGTATACGAGAAGCCGGAATTGATTCATCCCAGTAAACGAAAAGAACTTTTAGATGATCTGCATGCGCGTACCGGTCTTACCATCCGGCATATTGAAATTGGCGACATTGATTATCTCAAAGATGCTGTTGTGATAAAAGTATACCATGAATTGCGTTAGTCGTTTCCATATAGTGATGGCATTGAGTCTTGCGGGTGTAACAGCTCAAGCGCAGGCTACCCGCTCGGATCCTGTTGATGGACAAGGATGGTACGGGGCTGGACTCGAGCTCAACTTGCCCAAGAAATGGGGAGCGGAAATATCGTACCAGTCCCGTTTCTACAACGACCTCAAGACCTATTATGGGTCCTATTTATCGCTATCGCTGGAGAAAGGATTATCCAAGAGTGTTTATCTGCTCGGCGCATACCGTTTATCCAAATTGACCAAGGGCACCTACAATCGGTTTACGGGTGGAGTCGTATTCAAAAGAAAGCTGGGCGATATCAAGACCGATGTGAGGATGATTTATCAAAACCAGGTCCAGGATTTTGATGATCCTGCTAAGGAGGACGATCGGGATAATTTTGTGCGCATCCGCTTAAGGGGTCGAAAAAAACTTTCTGATCGATTTGATGCGATCGCCAGTGCAGAACCCATCTATCAAATTGCGAAAGGAGTACAGATCGACAATTACCGCTTTCAGGCCGGCTTGAGGTATTCGTTTACCAAGCAGGCCAGTTTGGACGTGTTTTATATCAATCGCCCCGACTATGCAAAGTCATACAAGCGGCAGTATCACATCTTGGGTGTTGCGTTCAATTATGAATTGAAAGTCGACTGATCTCAATGGATCAACGTCGTGATCCAGTACACCAAGCCTGCCAGCACAGCACTTACAGGAATGGTCAGCAGCCAGGCCACCAGCAGGGATGAGGTTACGCCCCATCGAACAGCACTGAGCCGTTTTGTGGCTCCTACACCAATGATGGAACCGGTAATGGTATGCGTAGTGGATACCGGAATCCCCATTTGACCGGTGAAAAACAAGGTAAATGCTCCTGCTGTTTCTGCTGCCACGCCTTCCAGGGGGGTTACTTTAGTGATTTTGGTACCCATGGTTTTTACAATTTTCCAGCCTCCGCTCATTGTACCAATGCCTATTGCGAGATAGCAGGAAATGGGTACCCATCCGGGAAGCTGTCCAAAGTCTTGAATTTGTCCACTGGCAATGAGCGCAGCGCCAATGATACCCATAACCTTTTGTGCATCATTTCCGCCGTGACCTATGCTGAATGCGGCAGAACTGAAGAGCTGCAACTTTTTAAACATGCTGGCAACAGAATGGGCATTGGGGGTTTTTATTTTCTCTACATAGATATAAGCAAGCATGAAGAACACTGCAGTAAGGATGATGCCCCACACTATTGCATAGTTTTCCGACTTCTCAATATCCTTCTTGAAATCTTTTTTAATGTCGAATTTTTCAATTTTCGACTTAACCTTTTCCCAGCTCTTGGGATCTATTGGATAAATAGCATTGATGGCTGCCAAGGTGCTGTCCAGGCTGATTTCTTGTTTGAGGTATAGTTTTAAAGGCGACTTGTATTTTTCAGTTTCTGTTTTGGCAACATCAAATCTATCTTTGAATTCAGGATTTTCTGCAGCCAGTGACTCTAATATAAGATAGTTATTTGCGTTGCGGGTGGCGTCTTTGAGTCGACTAACTTCTATGTCTTTTAGTAATCCGTTGTGGTAGGCATAGTTTACGATCGAATCGGTGCCAATTTCATCATAAAGTATGACTCGGGGAACTAGGGTGTTGAATATGACTTGAGCATCGCCGAGTTTTTTAGATGCCTCCCGTTCCTTTATGATCAGCGAAGAGTCAGAGGGAGATGCTTGAAAAGCAGATGAAGCTTTCGCGTAATCCGTTTCGTATTTATCCAGTTTGATGAATTTCTTGAGCCCTTCTTTCATTTTGCCTTCTTCAAACGTATCGAAGATCACGACGGTCAGAAATGTTGCTGCACAAATGATTGCACACCTCATCCATATGTTACGAGCAACTGTAACAATCGTTATGAAGATCGAAATGATCATTCCAATCATGGGTGCGAAAAAGATAAAGAGTACGGTTTTTATGATGGTTTGACTTTCAACGATTTTATTCCAGGCAATGAGTTCTCCAGAATCAATGAATGCATGGGCAATCGCCGCACCAGCGAAACCTCCAATCAAGGTATGCGATGAGGAAGAGGGAATGCCGTACCACCAGGTGAGCAGGTTCCAGAAAATAGCTGCGATTAGTCCCGACAGAATAACCGGAAGGGTAATGAACTCTTTGTTTACCGTTTTGCTGATGGTATTGGCTACTGCATGATCTTGAAAAATCCAGTAAGCAACAAAATTGAAAAAAGCAGCCCACACCACTGCTTGGAAAGGGGTGAGTACTTTTGTGGAGACTACGGTAGCAATTGAATTAGCTGCATCGTGAAAACCGTTGATGTAATCGAATACCAGCGCCAGAATGATGATCGCAATCAGAAGTGTCATGGGGGAGTGACTTTATGGTTATGCGTATTTGATGATGATCGATTCGATCACGTTAGCAGCGTCCTCGCATTTATCGGTTGCGATTTCGAGTACCTGGTAGATCTCTCTTTTTTTAATCACTTCTTTGAAGTCATTTTCGTTGTTGAACAACATTTCGATGCTCATATCGAATACATCATCTGCCTGGTTTTCGATGCTGTTGATTTTCACCAGCGCTTCTGTCATTTCCCTCAGATTTTTCATATCCCGAAGACCGTTAACAGCTTTTTTTATTTCAATAGTACCCTGCAGAATCATATCGGTCATCTTGTGGATACCGGTATCGTTCGGGTTGATTTTATAGAAATTGATTTTTTTGGCAGATGCATAGATATAATCCGCTATATCATCCAAAGCAGTTGCCAGCTGGTGAATATCCTCTCTGTCGAAAGGTGTTATGAAGTTTCTGCCCAATTCGGTAAAGATATTGTGCGTTATGTCATCATTCTTGTGCTCAAGGTTTTCAATATGCGCCAGTATGGCAGCACGTTTATCTTCATCCGTTTCATATACCATTTCCTGAAGGGTGATCCCTATTTTATGAACTGTTTCAACAACACTCTCAAATAGGGTGTAAAAAATCCTGTCTTTCGGAAGAAAAATCTTGAAGAATGAATTAGCGGCCATGGTATACTGTTTTATTTAAAAGTTAAGTTGTGCTTGGATGCGGAGCAGTCGTCCTCGTTGGTCGTTTACCTTAAGTTTACTGTCTTCAAACCTTCTGTGGGAGAAAACGTACATGGTGGTAAGTTCGAAAAATTTATTGAATTGCCACTCAAGTCCGAATTCAGCTTCGCGAACATGGTAGGTTCTGGCGTCCAGTTCATGCTTTTTGCCACCGTCATAGGATTGTATTCGCATGAAAGGGAAGAAGGTTTCATCTTTTCGTTTGCCGGGTATTTTCCAGCTGAACGTAGCATAACCGCCAGAAAGACTAGTGGTTTCTATAGAGTCTTTACCGGGATTGTAACGAGGGCCTTGACCGATGTTGTATTCCGCTTGAATTCCAAATGGGCGCGGATAGAGTATAAAGGATCCGGCTATGCGTTTATCGTTGAACTCAAAGGATTTTATGGCCTTGACACTACTGGATCTGTTTTCGGTTGGTATAACGTACCGACCGGTATGTGCCTGAATGCCCGGTTCTATGATTTGATTTCCAATTTTAGTTGGAACACTCAGTCGTGCAACGATGTGGAGGTTGTTGTTGAGTTCTGGTCGATTGGCTGTTTGACCATTGTATACTCCCAGTGCGAACACGCCATAATCTCCTGACCCTTTTTCATTGTCCCGAACAAAACCTGCAAATAGCTCACGTGATTTTTGAGGAGCCCAATAAAAAAAGGCACCCATATCCCGTTCGTTGGAAACTGCAGAATTGAGGGCATCCGCACGATCCAGGGGAAGTCGGTTTTGGCTGGACTGCATGTTTTCGAAGCCGTATGGTACTTTACTTTGACCGATCCTGAGCCGAAACTCGCTTTTTTTATCAAAGCCTAAATCAAAATATGCATCCCGTAGTTGGAAAATATTTTGAGTGGAACCGGCCGAACTTCCAAAATCCGGTTGAATATAAAAATAAATGTTCTCTTTTAAGTTCCCACTGAAAATAAGCCGTGCGCGACGAATTCCAAATCCGTTGTTTCCACCCCAAGATCGATCACATTGCTCGCATTTCAGGTCGGGGTTGGTCTCCAAAAGCCGGTTGTATCGAAACTGCATGTACCCTCTAAGGGATATGGTCTCGTACCATTTTTTCGGAGCAGGGCTAGAAGTTTGGGAGGTTGATTCCACTGTGCTGAGGACTAGACATATTGCCGTCATGGCAATGTGTTTGAGAGTTGAGTTCAAGGCGTAGGCTTTTAATTGCACTACAAATCTCTCACAATCATAAAGCGCGTCGGTACTTCTTACATTATCAAATTGTTAACTATTTGCTGAATAATAGGATAATTAGTGGACAACTTTTACCGTTTGACTTTCTGATCCTGACTGAATGCGGATGAATTTGATCCCGACCGAGGCGCTCTTTGATCTTGGCTGCATGTGCGAAAGCGGTAATTGATGGTTCCCAGCACCTTTCATGCCCTTGTATAATTGTTGGAGTGTGCTGCCCTGTGCATCCAACACATCAATGCGAATGATTGCTGCTTTTTTGAGCTCGTACTTGAGTATTGAACCTGTCTGTACCGGATTTGGGGGGAGACGGTTGCTTTGCCTGTTAGGACCATGCGTTCTGTTGGCCTGATTGCTGTGACCAGGGTACTGCTCAAATCTTTGTTGATGTATACATGGAACTCTCCGGGCTGCAGGGCAATGCTGGAAGATTTTCCCGTTACATTGATTGAGGTCTTGGTCAGGTAGCTGTACCAGGTCCCATCGGCGGGAAACGAAATGGCATTTGTTTTGTTGGACACGTCAAAACTGCCTACTACGACTACTTTTAGAGAATCCCCATCAATCAACATGGATTTCACTGCACCGGCCAGGTCCAATTGATATTGATCTTTTGTAAAGGTTGTGAAGTAGCTGGGGTTCATGCGCAGGCGGAGCAAGTTGGAATAGACATCAAACAGTCCGCGTTTAAAAATATCAGTATAAAAATCCCAGACTGGAGATTTGTTGTCGAGCCGACAATTATCACTTACCGTTCCGTTTGTACATGTATTGATGGAATAAGGGAAACCCAGCTCTCCGAACTGCCACATCATTTTTGGTCCCGGCATCATCGCCCAGAAGGCAGTTGCTGTCCCCATGCGTTTCAATGCAGTAAGTGTATCGCGTGTGGAGTAGCTGCCCAGTTGATAGCCAAATTTGAGGTTTTTGTACATCAGCCGCTCTTCATCGTGGCTTTCCATGTATCCGATCAGATGGGCTTTTTCCCAACCCCTTCTCAATGAAGAGATATCACCGAAGTCCGAATTGCTGGTGAAGCCCATTGTCGCTTCGTTGAACTTGAAATTCCCATTTCCCCAGAACAACATGCCGTAATTGGATAGTTCCCGCTCTTCAGAATTGTCGGCAAAGTGTTCCAGTATACAGTAGCTGCCAGGAGTTACCGATTGTGTACTGTCAAATATCCTTTTCCAGGTAGAGATGCGGCTTGCATCATAGGCGCCCCAGGCTTGAACGTTGTTTGGGTTATTGGTTTGTGTAAATCCTTTTGAAAGATCCCATCTGAAGCCGTCCAGTTTATAGTTCACGAGCCAGTGACGGATCACACGCGCTACAAGGTCCTTGGTGGCTTGCGACTCATGATTCATATCATATCCCACATTGAAGGGGTGCTTGGCATCCGGATTGAGCCATGGGTTTTGGGATGAAGGTTTTCCGGTTGTTCCGTCCCAATACATCTGTGCAAGGGGAGAAGAACCAAAGACATGGTTCATGACAATGTCCATGATCACTGCGATTCCCTGTTGATGACAGGCATCGATGAATTCTTTGAGTGCATTTTCGGTTCCATAGAATTTATCGACCGCAAAGAAAAAGTTGGGATTGTATCCCCAGCTCAGGTTTCCTTCAAACTCTGAAAACGGCATCAGTCCAATCGCATTGATGCCCAGCCGTTTCAAATAGGGAAGGGTGTCTTTAAGTGTTTTAAAATTTCTGTTGGCGATAAAATCCCGAATCAATAATTCGTAAATGACCAGGTTGCGTTTATCGGGACGATTGAACTGTGGAACTTTCCAGCTGTAGGGGACTTTCCCCGGTTGAAGTACGCTGACGATGCCTGTTGTTTTTGAAGTTGGATAAGCAGGAATAGAAGGATATGTTGCTGCAGGAATACTGTTGTCGTTGGAGGGATCCAACACCAATTCCGTATTGTAATCTGCAACGCGCAGCGTGCCATCTACCAACAATTGATAGGCATAGTTTGCTCCAGAAATCAATCGACCCATGCGTATCCAAAAACGATTTCCATCTGGGGTTTTGTTCATTTGTGACTGCTCGGTCTCTGTCCAATTGTTGAAATCGCCCAAGATGGCCATACGTGATTTGCCGGGAGCATAGACCACCACATACGCTGCGGTATCTCCGGGAAGATAGGTGATGCCATCGCCAATACCTGATGGAAGTGGAGCAATGGTTGCTGGTCCGGGTAAATAGAATTGAATGCTGTCGCTCACTTTTGTATTTCCACCAAAAGTTGCCTCAAATAGAATTTTTTGACCTCCAGGGTCGGTTAAAATGATTGATGCATTCAGTGTAGTAGCTGCTGCAGCTGTTGCGATTTGCTTGTTGTTGTAAAATAATTTTAAGTCGCCGGGATTATTGGTAGTTCCGGTGACGGGAAGGGTATCTCCAATTTTTTTATTGCTGACCGATAGGGAGCGGATATAGGTTGGCTGCGTTGCCGGTTCATCTATGCGGGCAAAATTGCCATTGTCGTAGACCGGAGCATACATGTCCGATCCATCTTCGTTGCGCAAGACTTTGCTTCCGGTTCCACTTCTGAAAAGAATGGCAATTCGTTGTATGCGTTCTGTTGAATTGGTGATGTTGAAGAAGCTCCTCAGTCCACCGTTTATGGTAAAGGTCCATTGGTTGGGAGAGCTGGAGGTTGCTTTTGCCAAAGGATCGGAAGTGCCCCACGTGAATTTCACATACTTCCAGTCCGATGCACTTGTGCTTTGCGTTGTGATGGCTCCAATGTGAACAAAGACATCCGATGCGGTATGATCGAGCAACCCTTTGTTTCCGAGTCGCGCATCTGCTGTGATGGTAACGGTAGAGCTGGTTTCTTGGATAAACGCGGGCGTCCATTTCAATAATTGAGCGGCTACCGGCTCAATGGTGAAACAGAGTATAAGTAAACACAGGAATTGTCGCATACCATTTATGTGTATATTATACACATTTCAAATATACCTATTATTTGAATAGTCTTATTTGAATAGTCGCGATAATTTGTAGAGTCCCCAAAAATGTAGAACCGCCAATACCTCAAAAATCAAGATGTACCAGGGCCAGGGGCCCATGATCAGGGGGTTTTCTGCTATGGGTGGTTTGATCAGGTACATATAATTCGCGCCGCTGACCCAATTGAAAAGTCCAACCGTCAATGCAGCCAGTTGCGTGAGTAAAAAAATGCTGAGCCAGGAATGCTTATCTGGTCTGAAATCCTTATGGATCAAAATAAACAGGCTGGTGAAGATCAGTCCACCGTGGCTGATGAAATACGAGTAGAAGAATATACCCTGCATGCCAAGGTCGAACTCTGGTGTCAACAGAGAATGAATTCCTCCAGTGGTTCCCCAGTAAAATGCAAAATGAGCCAGCAGATAATTAAACCGAAAGAGCAAGCTCATGCACATGAGTCCCGCTAATCCACACATGTGCAGTGGCAAGTTGTTTTGCATACTCCATTTGCCCAGGTTCAGTGCATAGGCATTTTCAATGAGCAGGTTGATCATGAGAACGGTAGCAATTATTTTGGGGTAGTTGGAACCCTTTGCCCAATCAAATTGAAATGGTAGATAAAGGAGCAGCCCAATGACTGCTGCTACTGCTCCGATGCAAGTCCACCATTGCAATGTGAAGCTTTCCATGATTACATGTGCATTCATCAAGAGCCGTTGTACCAACAAAGTAGCATTTTTCACAGATTTATGACCGAATAACTTGCAATTCTGATTAAACCTTATTACTTTGATCCAAATTATTTACAATGGAACGGAAAGATTTTCTCAATAAACTAACCGGTGGACTTGCACTCACTTGTGTTGCGTGCATGATGGAAGCCTGTTCAAAAGATAACGAAGGCTCTGACAACAATCCCGGCACGGCACTGTTGACACTCAATTTAAACAGTCAGTTATTGGCCGTGGGGGATTACATCTCAGAAAATGGAGTCGTCATTGCCCGTTTAGCATCTGGCAATGCTGTGTCCAGGGGAGGGTCAACAGGTGGTGTATCAAAAAAGCAGCAGTAACTTTTTCTGCAGCACACATTCTTCTTCATTTTCTCAGGATGGGGCACGCACTGGCGGACCCGCTACCACTGGGTTAGCCAGAAAGACGGTTGCGATTACGGGTTCTACTTTGACTGTACGCTAACTTTCACTCACGATACACCCATTCTCCAAGGTCAGGAAATGGGTGATGCAGGAGGGAATGTCCTCCTCATAATGACTCACGTAGACCATTGAAAGTTCGATAATTTGGGATATGCTGTCCAGCATGTCCCTTATTTTTTTGGTTTGAAGCGCATCCAGGCCCTGGCAGGGTTCATCTAATATCAATAAGGGTGGAGATTTAACAAATGCGCGCGTCAGCATGACCAAGCGTTGTGTTCCAAGGGATAGCTGAAAGAGTGGACAATCGATGTACCTTTCGAGTCCCATTGCGCTAATCCATTCCAAAACAGTTGCTTGTTCATCCGGCGAAGGTTTCTTAAATAGGCCTATTGTGTCATAGAGTCCGGAAGCAACCGTCTCGTACACCGTGGCACTTCGATCAAAGTGAAGATGAAGCTCTGGCGATACGTACCCTATATTTTTTTTAATATCCCAAATGCTTTCACCGGATCCCCGTTTTTTTCCAAATAGCGAAACGTGATTGGAATAGGCTTGCGGGTGATCGGCGGTGATGAGGCTCAACAGGGTAGTCTTCCCCGAACCATTTTTCCCCTTGATGCACCATTTTTCTCCCTTCTCAAGGTTCCAATGGATGCCCTTCAATACATGTCTGTTTGCATAAACAACAGAAACGTTGTGCATTTCGATAAAGGTGGCCACCGACAGCTCACGGCATCGATAGGGCAGTATACTTTGTGGTATTACTTTTGTCGAGAGAAAGGATTGATATGCTGCTATGGCCTCTGTTGTGGATCCGCTGAAGATCAATTTGCCCTGATCAATCACTATGCTGTTGTCAATAAAACCGGGAATATCGGAGGGATCGCAGCTCCCCTGATGATGTCAATCCCTTCATGGTTAACGCATTCGAGTTGAGATGTAAGTTCTTTCCTTCCTTCTTTGTCCATTCCTGCAAACGGATGATCCATCACCAGCAGATTCGGTTGAGAAAGCAAGGCTTGAATGAGTTGGACCCGTTTGCTTTCTCCATTGGAGAGTTGAATCAAGGGCTTATGCATCGATGATGCAATGCCAAACTGATCCCTCCATTTATGGAGATGCTTTGTATCCCCTGCTAATAGTTCAGCAACGGTTATGGTTGCAGTGGAATCAGTTGAATTGAAACGTTGCTGGTAATAAAATTCTCGTGTGTTCTGTTTTGTAGTAAAACGGTGTTGTTGGTCGACAAACACTGTTTTTTTCATGATGGGGGTATACTTGTAACTGCCCTGTGAAAAAAGTTGTCCCGCTAGCGCTTTGAGCAGTGTAGTTTTTCCAGAACCGGTGGGACCAATTACTGCCAGGCTGCACGAGCGCTCAAACGAGAACGATAGAGCATCCAGCACCTGTTTACCTCTCAATGCCACACTCATCTTGTTCAACGCGATTCCCATACTGCGACCGTGAAAAGGTTTTCGGAATTGATGAAAGAATTACCGCGCGAATAAACTAAATTTATTTTAAATAAAGCTTGTCATGTATAGAATGCGTTCCTCTAGCCTGATTATATGGAGCTTTTGTTTCTTTATGCAGAGCAGTGCGCAATCGACTGCTCAGCCCATGAATGAATTGATCCGTGATCAATTCCTTTTTGCTGCGCAACAGCTGCAGGTGTTGGGAAAAAATGTCCCCGATAGTCTAATGCCCCGAACCTTTAAGCCTAAAACAAAACAGGGGCAATGGTTACGAGCGATACCAAGTGGTGGTGCAGCGGTTTTTTCCCTGCCAGTTTGCTTTATGTGTATGAACACACCAAAGATTCTGCGGTGCTGAGCATAGCCAAAAAAAGACTTGCAATTCAGGAAAAAGAAAAACATTACACGGGAAATCATGATTTAGGATTCATGATTTTTAATCCTTTTGGAAACGCGTACCGTATTTTAGGAAATCCTGAATATCGCAATA
>Ga0194124_10001063_pt1 | contig 36782 bp, 53 predicted proteins | sample TA2KigCas0mmetaG_FD_148605 | JGI IMG/M metagenome (GOLD analysis project Ga0194124, IMG submission 148605) | Freshwater microbial communities from Lake Tanganyika, Tanzania - TA2015031 Kigoma Deep Cast 0m | ecosystem: Environmental > Aquatic > Freshwater > Lake | place: Tanzania: Lake...
CTATATTAAAAGCTCTAGCAGGAAAACTTCATCTAGGATATGCGTCAGCGGCGCCATCAATAACAATTGATTTATCAAATAATGTTGGTATAGGTACAAGTAGTCCAAGTGCTAAATTACAAGTGAGTGGTAGTAGTGCAACGAGTATCATAGATGGTGTAAGAATTGGCAGAGGTGCTGGTAATATTGTAACTAATACAGTTGTAGGTAATAGTGCTTTGGTTGCAAATACAACAGGTGTTAAAAACAGTGCATTTGGTTATTTTTCATTGTGGAGTAATACGAGTGGTATAAGAAATAGTGCGTTTGGCTATTTTACATTATTATCTAATACAATTGGTAATAATAATGCTGGATTTGGACACAGAGTGTTAAGAAACAATACTACAGGTGGAAACAATTCAGGATTTGGTTATAACGCTTTATATAATAACACAACAGGTGTCAGAAACAATGCATTTGGTGTAAATTCATTGTTAGCTAGTACAGTTGGTATAAATAATAACGCATTTGGTTTTTACGCACTCAAAAATAATACCACAAACAATAATAATGCATTTGGTTATCAAGCATTAGCCAGCAATACAACAGGTACACAAAATAGTGCATTTGGCAATCAAGCATTAAATAATAATACTATTGGCAGTAATAACAACGCATTTGGTCAAAGTGCTTTGTTTGCTAATACAACAGGTGCAAGAAACAATGCGTTTGGTGTAAATGTATTAAATGCTAATACTACGGGTGTAAACAATGCAGCATTTGGTTATGCTACAATGATACTAAATACCTATGGTATAAATAATAGCGCATTTGGTTATAGAGCATTAGCCGCAAATTTAACAGGTGCAAATAATAGTGCATTTGGTGTATTAGCATTGGGAAGTAATATTTCGGGTAATAGAAACAATGCATTTGGTAGAAATGCTTTAATCAATAATACAACTGATAATAATAATGCTTTTGGTTATAATGCTTTAGCAAGCAATACAACGGGCAATCAAAATAGTGCATTTGGCCATCAAGCACTAAGAAATAATACAATAGGTGAAGCAAACAGTGCATTTGGTTATCAAGCATTAGCTAGTAATACAACAGGTCAAGCGAATAGTGCATTTGGCAATCTTGCTTTATTAAAAACAACAAGTGGTTATTGGAATACAGCAGTAGGTACAAATGCTTTAAGAGAAAATATTACAGGTATAGCTAATACAGCTGTAGGTTTAAATGCTTTATTAGAAAATATCAGTGGTAATAAAAACAATGCTCTTGGATTTAGAGCTTTATATCGTAATACCACGAACAATAATAATGCTTTCGGTTATGAAGCATTATCAAGTAATACTACAGGTACAAATAATAGCGCATTTGGTCATCAATCATTAAAAGTAAATACAATTGGAATTTTCAACAGTGGATTTGGTTATCAAACTTTGTTAAATAATACAACCGGTAATTATAATACTGCATTTGGTGGATTGGCACTAGCAAGTAATACAAGTGGTACATCAAATATAGCTATTGGTGTAAATGCTTTACTTGGAAATAGAACCGGTATCAAAAATATAGCCATAGGTGTAAATACTTTAAGAAATAATGTACAAGGTGGTTTTAATAACGCAGTCGGTTATCAAGCATTATATAATAATACAACAAATGCAAATAATGCTTTTGGTTATTTAGCATTAGCAAGTAATACAACTGGTTATCGTAATAGCGCATTTGGTCATAGAGCACTAAATGCAAATACGATTAGTAGCAGCAACAGTGCATTTGGTTATAGAGCACTATATACAAATAAAGCATCATTTAATAGTGCATTTGGTAGTTTTACATTAACAAGTAATACAACAGGAACATTTAATAGTGCATTCGGAGATTTAGCGCTTCAATATAATACAATTGGTGTCAAAAATAGCGCGTTTGGAAGAGCTGCTTTAAATAAAAATACTACAGGTATACAAAATAGCGCATTTGGATATGCTTCGTTAGGAAATAATACAAGTGGAATTGCTAATAGCGCATTTGGTATGTATTCAATTGTATCAAATACTACAGGTAATAATAATACTGCAGTAGGTGTAGCTACACTTCAAGCAAACACTGTAGGTAGTCGTAACAATGCTTTCGGTCGTAGTGCATTATTATTTAATATACAAGGTAGTAATAATAATGGATTTGGTTATAAAGCACTTACAAATAATACCACAAGTGGAAATAATGCTTTCGGCTATCAATCATTAGCTAGTAATACGACAGGTTATAGAAACAGTGCATTTGGTCATCAAGCACTAAGAAATAATACAAACGGCTATCGTAATAGTGCTTTGGGTTATCAATCATTATATAGAAATACGACTGGTAATGCTAATAATGCATTTGGTTTTTATTCACTCAAAAACAACACAATCGGTATTTCAAATAATGCATTTGGTGTTTATGCTTTAGGTGCCAATAAAATTGGTAATGATAATAATGCATTCGGATTTCAAACATTATTAAATAATATTACTGGTAGTAATAATAATGCATTTGGTAGAAATGCTTTATTAGCTAATACGACAAACAATAACAATGCCTTTGGTGGTTATGCTTTAAGTGCAAATACAACTGGATTTCGTAACAGTGCATTTGGTCATCTAGTATTATCAGCTAACACGATAGGTATATCAAACAGTGCATTTGGTTACCTGACACTAAAAGAAAATACTGCGAGTAACAATACAGCGTTCGGCTCTTTAGCATTGGTAAGTAATACAACGGGCACTGTTAATTCAGCATTTGGTGTTAGTGCTCTTAGATACAATAGAAGCGGTGTTAATAACAATGCTTTTGGTTATGCTGCTTTAAGAAATAATACCACAAACAACAATAATGCTTTTGGCGCTTATGCTTTAGCAAGTAATACAACTGGATATGGTAACAGTGCTTTCGGCCATCTAGCACTACAAAAAAATACTGTTGGAGATTATAATACAGCATTTGGATGGACAGCATTAGCTAGTAATACAACTGGTATACAAAATACTGCTGTAGGTTCTCAAGCATTACTATATAATAGGTCCGGATTTAAAAATACTGCTGTAGGTTTCAATGCATTGGCACTAAATACAATTGGTAATGACAACAGTGCATTTGGTAATTATGCTTTAAGTAATAATACCACGGGAAATAATAATACTGCGGTAGGTAGATTAGCATTAAATGCAAATACATCCGGTTATAACAATGTAGCAGTAGGTAGAAATGCTCAAGTTGCTAATACAATTGGTATAAACAATAATGCATTTGGTGCTTATGCTCTAGTAGCTAATACCACAAACAATAATAATGCATTTGGTTATGCTGCACTAGCAAGCAATACAACGGGTAATGCTAATAGTGCATTTGGTCATATTGCTCTTAAAAATAATACAATAGGTCAAAACAACAGTGCATTTGGTTATGTGGCGTTATCAAGTAACACTACAGGTTTTCAAAATAGCGCATTTGGTTTTAGAACATTACAATACAATATAATCGGATTTAATAACAATGCTTTTGGTTATAGTGCTTTAAGAAAAAATACCACAAACTTTAATAATGCTTTCGGTGCTTATGCTTTAACAAGTAATACAACTGGTTATCGTAATAACGCATTTGGTCATCTATCACTAGCAAGCAATACAATCGGTGTTCAAAATAGTGCATTTGGTTATTTAACTTTAACAGCAAATACAACCGGTAATAATAATACAGCATTTGGTGCTTTAGCATTAATAAGTAATACAACGGGTGTAAATAATAATGCATTTGGTGTTAGTGCTCTCAGATACAATAGAAGCGGTGTTAATAACAATGCTTTTGGTTATGCTGCTTTAAGAAATAATACAACAGATAATAATAATGCTTTCGGTCATCAATCATTAGCAAGCAATACAACGGGTTATGATAATAGTGCGTTTGGTTACAAAGCTTTAGCAAATAATACATTTGGTTATAGAAATAATGCAGTTGGAAAACTTGCACTTGGAAGTAATACTACTGGTATGAGAAATAATGCATTTGGTGTAAGTGCATTGAGAAGTAATACTACTGGAGTAAGAAATAGTGGATTTGGACATGGTGCGCTTGAATACAATGTTGGCGGATCAAGAAACAATGCGTTTGGATATTCTGCTTTATCAATTAATACTGGTAATAATAACAATGCTTTTGGTTATTTAGCATTACAAAAGAATACCGCAAACAATAATAGTGCATTTGGTCACTTAGCATTGGGTAGCAATACAACAGGTAATGCAAATAGTGCATTTGGTTATTTAGCGGTTAAAAATAACACTACAGGTGTTAAAAATAGTGCATTTGGCTATTTGGCATTAGCTAGTAATACAACAGGTAACGATAATACATCTATAGGATATGCAGCTTTACAAGCTAATACTATTGGTGAAAGAAATGTAGCTGTAGGTTCACAAGCATTAACTGTAAATACGACGGGTTTAAATAATGTAGGTATAGGTTATCAAGCATTGTTAAATAATATCACTGGAACATCAAATTTAGCAGTAGGTAGTAGAACTTTATTAAGTTCGGTATCCAGTAATAATAACAATGCTTTCGGTTATAAAGCACTTACTAATAATGTTACAAACAATAACAATGCATTTGGTTTGTATGCTTTAGCAAGCAATACGACAGGTTATCTCAACAGTGCTTTTGGTCACATTGCTCTTAAAAATAATACGATTGGTTTAGGTAATAGTGCATTTGGATATCAAGCATTAGCAAGCAATACAACGGGTCAACTTAATACGGCTGTAGGTTATAATTCTTTACTTAAAACTACAACAGGTCAAGATAATACAGCAATTGGTGCAGCTGCTTTAAGAGAAAACAGAACTGGTGTAGGAAATACAGCTGTAGGTTTAACTAGTCTATTGGAAAATTTAGGTGGTAACTATAATAATGCTTTTGGAAAAAATGCTCTAAGAAATAATACCACAAACAATAACAATGCTTTCGGATTTTATGCTTTAGCAAGCAATACAACAGGTAGCGGAAACAGTGCTTTCGGTCATTTATCTTTATCAAGCAATACTACAGGAGCTCAAAATAGTGCATTTGGATTTAAAGCTTTAAATAGAAATACATCTGGTCAAAATAATACAGCATTTGGTTGGGCATCACTATATAAAGTAACATTTGGTACAAATAACCATGCATTTGGTGTAAATGCTTTATATGAAAATATTCAAGGTGTAAATAATTGTGCTTTCGGTTTAAATGCTCTAAGAGCTAATACTACTAATACTAACAATGCATTTGGATTTTACGCACTCAAAAATAATACGATTGGTCTTAATAATGCATTCGGTGCTTATGCTTTAGCAAGCAATACAGTTGGTAGTTTAAATGTTGCTTTTGGTTTAAGAGCATTACAAAAGAATACAGACGGTGGAGATAATTGTGCTTTAGGTACATTTGCTTTGTATGCAAATACAACCGGTGGAGGAAATACAGCTGTGGGTCGTAGTGCTTTAGCAAATAATACATCGGGTGTTTACAATGTAGGTATAGGTTATTTAGCATTACAAAATAATACGAGTGGAAATAATAATACAGCATTAGGAGTTGTCGCTTTAACTACTAATAGTATAGGTTCCGGTAATAATGCATTTGGCAGAAGTGCTTTAACAAACAATACTACAAACAATAACAACGCTTTTGGTTATCAAGCATTAGCAAGTAATACATCTGGTAATGCTAACAGTGCATTTGGTCATTCGGCGGTTAAAAATAACACTACAGGTATAGCAAACAATGCATTTGGTTATTTTGCTTTGTCAAGTAATACCAGTGGTATAAATAATAATGCTTTTGGTACATTTACATTACAAAATAATGTTCTCGGTACAAACAACAATGCATTTGGTAGACAAGCATTATCAAATAATACTACAAGCTTTAATAATGCATTTGGTAATTATGCACTAGCTAGTAATACAGCAGGCACAAATAATAGTGCATTTGGTCACATAGCTCTTAAAAATAATACCACTGGAAATTATAATAGTGCATTTGGTTATAGATCTCTTGCAAGTAATACATCAGGTTATTCTAATTCAGCATTTGGATTTGGTGCTTTAGCGGGAAATACTACGGGATTTAGAAATACAGCTGTAGGTTTGGCTGCATTATGGTTAAATACAGGTGGTAATAGAAATAGTTCATTCGGTTATTATAGTTTATTTAAATCAACCACGGGTAATAATAACATAGCATTCGGTTACAAAGCTGGCTTTAATAGTAGCGGTAGTAACAATATTATAGTTGGTTATAATATAGATAATGCTTTCTTAGGTAAGAGCAATCAATTAAATATAGCCAACTTAATATTTGCTAGTGGTAGTGCTTTTGGTCAAGGACAACAAATAAGTACCGGCAGCTTTGTTGGTATAGGTACAAATAGACCAAGAAGAAGATTGGATGTGAGTGGTAGTTTTAGAGCTACAGGCTTAACATCATCTGTAGCTACAGCCACACAAATGGATAAAGATGTACCTACAGTAGATGCTCTAGGTACATTCAGAAGAAGAACTTATATAACCGCTTCAAATAAAACAACAAACTTTTTATTGAGTAATACCGAAGAAGGTTACTATTTAAGAAGTACAAGCGCAACTAATATCAGCTGTTCCATAAGAACAAACGCTACACATGCTATAGCAAACAATTCAGTTTTCACAATTTGGCAAGCTGGCGCTGGTGTCGTAACTGTTACAGGTTCCGGTGTAACAATTAATGGTACCAGAACTACAGCAGGCCAATATAAAGCAATTCAAATTATTAAAGTCGGAACCAATACTTATGATGTAATAGGAGGAGCATAAAAGTTATGAGCTGGCCAGCAAGATTAGGAACAATAGCACAACCAAGTGGTAAACAAGGTGTGCTTTATGCATCAGGTACCAATAATATAGGTGGAATGGACAAAAATACAAAAAACCTAGTTTTAACACCATTACAATCCAATTTTTATTACGGTAATATAACACGGTCTTTTGTATCCACAAGTAGAAGAACATTTGAATATATTAATGTTAATGCTAGTTTAGCCGTACTTTCAAGTGATAAAAAAATATGTTATTTTAACCATCAGTTTTCACAAACTCAAATAAAAAAAGGTCTGACACAATATGGCACTGGTAGTAATTGGTTTAAAGTTGAACAAAATGGATATTACGGACTAGGAGCAATAGATGTTACACGAAAAAATATATGGTATGCTAATAGTTTTAATCTTGCTCCGTTTGTAGTGTTAAATACGGGCAGTTTTCAAAATTTTCAATTTGGAGAACCATTGAATGAAACTTTTCCAAGTCCAACTTTAATAGCACATCATACTAACGGTACACTTTGGGCAAGAGGAAATAATACATACGGTTTAATGGGCGATAATTCGGTTGTAAGTTATTACGACAGATTAAAAAAAATAGGCACAAACACTTGGAATGATTTCGGATGTGATTATCATTGTGTTGCTGTAAGAAGTGATGGTACTCTTTGGGGATGGGGATTAAACAGTGTAGGTGAATTAGGATTAAATAATGTTGTAAATAGAAGTTCACCTGTTCAAATCGGAACTGGAAATACTTGGAGACAAGTATCTGTTGGTAGAGGTTTTACAGCCGCTGTAAGAACAGATAATACACTTTGGATGTGGGGTTATAATAATTATGGTCAACTTGGTCAAGGCAATACTACTAATAGAAGTTCACCCGTGCAAATCGCAGGAACAGATTGGTCAGCCGTTATATGTGGTCAGTTTTTTTTCACATTAGCTGTAAAAACCAATGGTACTCTTTGGGCTTGGGGTTACAATCAAACTTGGCAAGATCTTTATGAAATGTTCTATTATCATATTTTTGCTCCACTTGGTACAGGCAATCTCACTAATATTAGCAGTCCTGTACAAATAAGTGCGTTGACACATTGGACTAAAAACATAGCCGCTAGAGCAACTGGATGTTTTGCTTTAACTAATAATAATACTGTTTATACTTGGGGACAAGGCGCTCCAATTGCATTTGCGGATCCGAATGTAGTTGATGCAAATAGTAACGGATATAGTGTTGGTTCGGCAACTTCTCCTTACTTGATTACCAACGATAGCAATTTTGTTAGAGTTGAAGGCTCCAGAAACAATAATCTTACATATACATCCGGTCAAGATTTTAGTATGGGTGTAAAAGCCGATGGTACATTATGGACCTGGGGATATGCTCCTGGATTAAATTTACCGTTGGGCACTAGACAAGCAAGAACTGCTTACAGAAGTTCTCCTGTACAAGTTGGCACAGGTAGTATTTGGACTTCAAAGTTTTCACTGGGTGCAAATGGATGGCTTGGTGTAGACAGAATGCAAAATTATTTTATCACTAACAACAATAGATTATGGAGAGTAGATAGTGGTGTTACGGTAATTGGTACAGGTAGCAATTGGTCGGTTGTAGCGACTGCTATAGATACTAGTAACGATCCATGGACAATAACACAACTTATAGATTCTTCAGGACGAAGATACTATATTGGCGAAGCTCAAAGATTTGGTAGTTTCGGAATAAATAGTACTGCGAACGGAAATGCAACAACTAATGTATCTCCAACTAGAGCCGATTCAAATACTGATTGGAAATTTGTAAGTGGTGGTGTATGGTATTTCTTGGCAATTAAAACGAATGGTACTCTTTGGGCTTGGGGTTATAATGGATATGGAAATTTAGGAGATGGTACAACTACAGATAGAAGTTCGCCTGTACAAATAGGATCCGCTACAAATTGGGCATTCGTAGACGCTTCTATGGCTTATTCTTCAATGGCAATAACTACTACCGGAGAATTATGGGCGTGGGGAAGTAATGCATCTGGTATTCTAGGAGATGGTACAACTACAACTCGTACAGCTCCTGTTAAAATTGGTACAGGAACAAATTGGGTATCGTGTTCAGCAGGTGGTTCTTTAATGATAAAAACAGATGGTACACTATGGGGCACAGGTACCGCAACAGGTACTTTATCTCCAATACAAGTGGGGTATGGATATAACACATGGAAAAAAACACATATTGGAAATTGGCAGAACTTTTATATTGGAAACAAATAATATAAAAAATATATATTCTTGATGAATAATTTTTTTGTTTTATCGGGCTTATATAATTCAGGCGAACACATATTAGCTACAATATTATTACAGAATAAAAATCTGAAAGTAAACTATGGTTTACCAATTGATTTAGACAGAATAAATTGTACCAATAAAACATTAGATGTAAATTTTGAATGGACAGATGAAAAATATCAGGAACAACTTAAAAACACAAAGTTTATAATAACAGTTAGAGAGCCTGTAGAAATTGCAGCAGAATTAGTAGACACGCACAATCCTAAAAATTTAAAGTTATTTTTAAAAAGTGATGAGGATATAATAAAGTTAAAAAACTCTTATGCAATATTAAAAGATTTTTTTGAAAATAATAAAAATGATATTTTGTTAATAAACTACGAAGAAATAATATTTGATATAAAAAATGTAATTGAAAAAATTGATAAATTTCTAGGCTTAGAATCGTTTGATTATGATTTTGATATTATAGACTATTGTAAGCCTGTTGACACAAGAAAAATTTTGGGTGAATTTTATGATGAAATGGATCCGATTTCATTTTGGGACAAAAGTATTGTAAAACCAAAAAAAGATTTAGAAATACAATTAAATTTATGTTTACAAGGTAAAATTGATGAAGCGAAATATTATGTAGAAAAATTAGAAAGAGAACAACCATCAAATGACAGAGCTGCTTTTAACAGAGGTTGGTTTAGACTAAGTGAAGGTAAATTACTAGAAGGTCACCAATTGATGGATAGAGGACGGCCTGAAAAAGTATTTGGTAATTCATTTGAAATGTTGCCGATTCATAAACCGATTTGGAAAGGAGAACCGAATGATACCGTGTTATATATTATGGAGGGCGGACTGGGTGATCAAATTCATAGCATTAAATACATAAATAAAATAAACGAGAAGTGTAGTCAATTAATGATTGCCTGTTCAGATTCACTGGTGGATTTATTGGGTGAAAATGGTTATAAAAATATAATTAGTCAAAGTGATTTAGATACTTTGTTAAATGTTGAGTTTGATAGTTGGGTACCCGCAATGTCTGTGATATGTTCACTAAAATATGAATATAAAGATTTAGACAGTAAACCCTTTCTAAAAAACAAAAGAAATACAGAAAATAAAAAATTCACTATCGGTTTGAGATGGTCAGGCAATCCTAAGTTTGAACATCAACAACATAGAAGATTTCCGTTAGATATATTTTTTAATAGTGTCTATAACGATAAATTTGATTATGTATGTCTACAGAGAGATGACGAGTCTGAATTGTGTCCAGATTGGGTTAAAAAAGTAAATTTAGATACTTGGTTAGATACACAAGTAGCCGTTAGCAATTGTGATTTAGTAATTTCATCGTGTACAAGTGTAGTACATTTATCTGCTGGAATGGGCGTTCCAACATGGATATTGGTGCCAGTGTTACCATACTATTTATGGGCTCTTCCGGGTGATAAAACTCCACATTATGATAGTGTAACACTTTTTAGACAGTTAAAGTATGGTGACTGGAAACATCCTATGATGCAAATTAAAAATAAGTTAAATGTTTTATGAAATTAGATATTTTTTTAAGAACTCACGATAAAGGCGATGTACATTCGGATAAAAACGGTAGATACTGTGGTGCTACCAAATTTGAAGTTATAAAAAGATGCGTCAGTTCCATAATTAAGTCCACAAATAATGTATATAATCACGATATAAAAATTACTTGTTTGGATGATCATTCGTCGCCGGATTTAATCAATGTACTTAATAATATTTTTGAAAAAAGTATTCATTCAAACGAATTAATACATTTGGAACAACATGGAAACAATGCTAGTTTATTGTATCAGTTGGAATTGTGTAAAAATAGCGATGCAGACTTAGTATATCTATTGGAAGATGATTATCTACATTGTGAAACAGCCGTGGAAGAAATGCTTGAAAATTATGAATATTTTAAGCTTAAGTTAAATCGAGAAATAGCATTTCATCCATACGACGATCCCGATAATTATAAAGATCGCTATATAGATACGACGCGAATCGTTTTGGGTTCAAAGAGACATTGGAGATTGAATAGTTATAGTACCGGTACTTTTATGGTAAGTCCTTCAATAATAAGAAAAAATTACGATATTTATAAGAGGATGTTTAAATTTTATATGACTCCATACGGTTTATCTCAAAATATACACGAAGGTACAACAATAAACAAAATTTGGCGTGAACAAGTTTATTTGTTTACACCAATACCTTCAGTCGCTTTACACATGCAATTTGAAGCACAACGAGATAAATTCTTAGATTGGAAATCATTGTGGGATAAATCTATACTATGACAACTACATTATATGATACAAGTACAAATCAATTGATAGGCGGTTTTAGAGACGGTCCATATCTAGTTGATGGTAAACCGCCTATTTTGCCAAGTAATGTGGTTGAATTAACAGTTCTTGTGCCAACACCACCTACCTATGATAAAAGAACTCAATATCTACAGTACACAAATTATGAAGCGGATTTAGTAAATAAAACATGGACTCAATTTATTACTGTAATAAACAAAACTCCGGAAGAAATTGCGCAGTATGACATGGAACAACAAATTCAGGCTAAAGAACAACAATTTGAACTACAAATTCAAATGGGATATGAAATTCCTAATACAGGTATTTATCTAAAAATTGATGATACCGCAAGACAATCTTGGAGTCAATTATTGGTTTTAATAAATGAATCACTTGCTCTAGGTCAATTAACAGATTCATCCCCAATAACAATATTAGACACAAATAATGTTCCACATACATACACCGTTGCAGAACTTAAACCAATATTAACCGGATTAGGAATGTATTATTATCAAATTTGGATGCAACGAAATACAGTTGTTTTATAATAAACAAATTTAGACATTATTAAATAGTTATATTCATATGGTAGAAAAAGTGTTTTATCAAAGTAGTATGCCACGGGCAGGTTCAACCCTCATTCAGAATGTATTAGCCCAAAATCCGGACATATATGCCACTCCAACAAGTGGTATTTGTGATTTGCTTCTCAATGCAAAAAATAACTATACCAACGCAATAGAATTTAAAGCACAAGATAGTCAGTTGATGGACAACGCTTTCAAAGGTTTTTGTAAAGGCGCTGTATACGGTTACTTTAACAATCTCACTGATAGAAAGTATGTGGTTGATAAGTGTAGAGGTTGGAGTGTAACATATGATTTTGTAAACTGGTTTGATCCAAATCCAAAAGTTATAGTAATGATAAGAGACTTACGAAGTATTGTGAGTAGCTTAGAAAAGAAATTCAGACAAAATCAACATTTGGATTCAGGTATGCAAAATTGGAATGATATGAAAGGAACCACTGTAGATAAACGAATTGATATGTTCCTAAATATAGCTCCACCACTATGTGCGCCTATTGATATTATCTATGATATTATTGTTCGTAAGATTGCTCAGAAATGTTTATTCATTAAGTTTGAAGAATTCTCTGCCAACCCTATAAACGAATTAAAGAAGATATACAACTATCTAGAAATACCCTATTATGAACACGATGTAAATAATATACCTCAGTTCACAAAAGAAAATGATGTATTTTATAGGCCATTTGGAGATCATTTAATAAGAAACAAAATAGAACCATTACAAGAAGATTATATTAATGTGTTGGGTAGACACAACTGTAATTATATTACTGAAAAGTATAATTGGTTTTACAAAGCATTTAGTTATCCAATATGAACGAAAACAAACCTATCACAGTTTTATTAGCAGCACCGAGTTATGATGGACGATTTGATGTCCGTTTTATGGACAGTCTCATCAATACCATACCATTATGTGCTCAAAACAATATTAAAGTATTACCGTACTTTTTATGTTTTGACAGCCTAATTCAAAGAGCTAGAAACGATTACTTTAGAGTAGCTTATCAAAGTGGAGTGGATGTATTATTCTTTATTGATAGTGATATCGGATGGAATCCATCTGACTTTGTTAAATTGGTATTGAGTGATAAAGATATGATTGGTGGTACATATCGTAAGAAGAATGACGATGAAGAATTATATGCATTCAAAGCACTTGGAGAAAATTCAAGCAATTTCAACATTGTACCTGATCAAAATGGATTACTTGCCGTAAATGGTTTGGGATGTGGATTTTTGAAATTATCAAAGAAGTGTGTCACATCACTATTTGAGAATGAAACTGAATATTATACATCCGAAAAAGAAGGTGTTAATGAAATAACCAAGAACATTTGCGCTTGTACTATTAATAAAGAACAACACTTTGTAAGTGAAGATATTATCATGGGATTCAAATGGCAACAATTGGGCGGTGCTGTTTACTTAGACACAACTATTGATTTGGTACATATAGGTAGTAAGGCATATACAGGTGATGTAAGAAATTGGTTAAATGATTGGAAGATTAAGTTTGATAATGAAAAACGAAATATAGATGGTAAAACAGAATTATTAAGCAAATACTTTACTCCACCCACCCAATCTACAAATGATGTAGATGATGATACATTTAAAGTGTTATGAACGAACTATACGCGGATATAATACTATTTGATACAATTGGATCTCCTTATACAGGCCAAACATTTCATGTCTCCGGAATGGGTGGTAGTGAGTTTCAAGCAATATTGTTGCTTGAAGCTATGGCATCTGTTGGTAAAAAAGTTATTTGTTTAAATAATACAACTGAACGTGTTGAACATAATGGTGTACTTTATTTACCAAATACCAGTGTAGCTAATTATACATTCAAGTGTAACCATTTAATTATACATCGTACCAGCTTTATTCCTCGTAGAATACAACATAAAAAATGTTATCAATGGGTAACCGATTTAAATACACAACAAAACTTACCGTTCTACGATTTGTTAGATAGTGGAAAGTGTAAGTTAGTAACATTAAGTAATTTTGGTGGTGAACAGTTTCCATCTACATGGGATAAACATGTTATAAATTTCATGATACCTGATTGGGTATACAATTATACAATACCTGAAAATAAGTCTGATTTTATATATGCAAGTAGTATAATGAAAGGATATAATGCTACATTGCAATATTGGAATTATTTCAAGGGTAATGGCCATTTACAGAATAAGAAGCTACATGTATGTTTGCCTGGTTATGACAATCCACAAAACGATATAAGCATACAACAACTTGATGTAAATTATCTGGGTACACTTAAATTTAGTGATGTTGTAGAAACTATGTCTAAGTGTGAAGGAATGTTTTATGTTAATATAGTTCCCGAAACATTCTGTATAAGTGCTGTATTAGCTGAAATACTCAAAACCACACCATATATTTATTGCCTAAACGGGTACGGTGCTTTAAATGAAGTATTAAATAGTAATACAGTTACTACAAACATAAAATCCTTTATGGATGACATAAAGGCTTGTAGAAAAGTATCAGTTGAACCAAATCAATATAGACCTAACCGTATAATATTAGAATGGTTAAATCTATTTAACGATTAAACAACGGGAGCGTATGAACCCGTAACTAATGGAGTTACTGCTGCTACTAAATCTGTATCAGTCCATTGACCGATAGCATCATAACTTTCTCCACTCCATACAGTGAAGAAATTAATTGCACCTGGACCTACTGTAACTCTAGCTACAACAGTCTTTTGTTTTGGGTTGTCAGTTACATCAGTAATTTGATAAGCACTGGCTGTAACTTGTTGTTGTGTAATTACTGCATTTGGTAATTCTACTTCTGGATATTGTGAATTTGAAAATGGCATATTATTATAATAAAGTTTAATTATAAATATAACCAAAACAATCTAGATTAATAACTATTTTAAAAAGTATAAAATTAAATCGGGTCACCGTAAATATTAAACGACTTGAGTGGTTCTGGTACAATTTCTTCTTCAATTGTCTTAATAGCATATAATTTGCTATCTAGTGGGGCTAACCTATACTCACCCTTGAACTTAGTTTCCAAGAAATAAGCTTCTAGAGCTTCTGTGAGTGAATTATGTATAATCTTACGAGTATCGTTTATAAGCTTCCAACGATCACCAGGCGGGACGCGCACAGCTATAATTTCAAGATTTTCTGTAATTTTCTTTGGCATAAATTATTTGGGTTTAATAAAAAACATTTTATGTAAATGAGTTAGATATAGTGTGTTTAAATCCAAATTAAGTGCTTTGGCTTCCAATTCTCCAGGCCAGAAGCCTCGCCAATATGCAAATTGTTTATCATGGTCTTCACATCCACAACTAATATATTGACTGCCACAAATACTACATCTTTCTACATCACAATTCTTTTTGTGTTTCTTACCAGCTTTGGTACCGCAATCCGGGCAGTCATCCAACTGTATTTTGGAACAAAACACTTCTTTTTTCATATTAACAACAATGTCCTTTTTTATCTAATTGTACCGATTGCATATTTGTTCTTTGAACATTTCTTAGAGCATGCAAATCACCATACATTTCCATGATAAGTTTGTCAATTGCTCTTATTACATATGGTATGTTTTTACTTTTATCAACTTTTTTAAGTTTTTTACAATATGTTTTAATAATAGTGTCAACTTGTTCAGTATACATTTCTACTTCTTTAACCTTTCTTTTTTATAAATCTTTCCTTCATTACCATAATAGAACTTATAAATATTAGTTTCTACCACCGAATATTCAACATATTTTGGTCGGGAATAAATATAATGAATACGAGCGTATGTTATAGTTTCAATTTGTTCAGCTAAAATATAATTGTTATTTAAATCCGTTACCCGTGTATCTTTTGGTAAATAAGATAAAGCATCTTCGTATCTATATCTCAACCACACTCCACATCCATTGCAAAATAATAACAATAACAACAAAAAAATCTTATTCACTTAGTGTATGTTCCTCTATGATATAATTATGACTATCCTTATACATATCACAATAATTAATTTATATTAGTAATGCAAGTAACAACATTAACTGGAATAGTCTGTTCAGACTCAGGCTTATTATTGTAGTAATAATAATGTTTACGATTTTTCAAGAATCCGTCTAAATCTCTACGAACATTATTTGCAGATTTCGTATCAAAATCCTTGGGTAAATCAATTGTTATATAATAACTCGTCTTAGTCTTAATAGTGTCTGAAGTTGTCGTTGTCATTAATAATATTATAAAGAATTATTGTCAGAATAAGCAACACAAATATACCGATTGTTATCATACAACTAAAAATCTAATAATATCAAGTTTACCATCTTCTTTTTTACATTCCGCAATCAAATCTGGATACGGCCTGTCACAACTAAAATAAACCTTAATCTCTTTATAACCAAGATCCTTGGCAAACTTTTTATCAATTTGAGTCTTTAACCAATCAACTATTTTGCTGTTATTATTAACCATATCAATTATCAATCCAATTTGATGCCTTCTCAGGCAATCCTTGTTTAAATGTACCAAGAAACTTTACATTCTTCAAGTTTAAACTATTTTTAATTTTCTTCCAATCCCACTGAGCAGGATTGTTCAATTGATTTGGATCATCAGTCCACTCAATCTCTAATACGATTTTAGCTGTATGTGTTTGTTCATTCATAATCTCTAATTGCAATGACAAACGGGAATCTAGGAATTTCATCTCCCGGTGTCAAGTTAAAATACTTAATTGTAGCCAATTTACCAATATACTTATCTTTCTTCTTTAACAGTTCCCGTAAATATTCTTGCGTCCCTTTAATATTACTATGGAACACAATGTCCTTATGGTTCTTGAATATCATATGTCCGGCCATACCAGACCTATTACCTTCACCTTCTACAATATCAAGAATCTTATATTCACTGTCCTGAAACTCTTTACGCTTAAGCAAATACTTACTGCGCTTATTTTCATATGGTCCATTCAAACGAACCATCTGACCCTCATATCCATCTCGTAGATACTTATCATATAGTTCATTGAGTTGTGTGATGGTATCAACCTTATGAGTAGGCACCTTACGAACAATATCATTACTAAGAATGTTTACATTGATATCGTGTGTACGGTCCTCAAAATTCTTGGGTAGAATCCAATCATACACCCAATACTGGATAGTCTTAGCACTTTCCTCAAGATCATGTGGAGTAGGTACAGTCTTCTTTACAAGACTGCAAATCTTATTAAAGTCATTTGCCAACTTATCACAATAAAGTTCTCCATCAAGAATAGCATCTGGAAACTTATTAAAGAATTCAGCTAGCTCCCTATGTACATGGGGGGCTGATACAATTGGCTTTCCATTACGACTATACATACCTCCCTTATCAATTACACAACGAATACCGTCGTACTTCGGCTGACTAAAGACTGGATACTTGATTTCATCCTTATAATCATCATAGTTCTTAGCCAACATTGGTTCTGTAAAAGTAGAGTTATCAATATCCTCTACATTTTCAAAATAACCACTTTCTTTCTTCTTCTTCCAAGTAGCTTTAGCCTCTTTCAGAGCCTGTTCGTCAGCAGTGGTTTTATTCTTCTTACCAGTGTTCTTACCTTCACAAACAGTCCACTCAGTAGTTTGAATTACACCATCAATCTGCCCATAATGGGTACGATACTTGTTATTATCAATTTCAACTGTCCAACTCTGAATTGCGCCGGTGTTGGTACGAGCATATAGCCATTTAAGTTTCATAAGACAATATTACCATGAATATAAAAAAAGTCAAGGGGGGATTTTTTGGATCCCCCCTGATGAATTACTTGACAAATTTTTTTTCGTAATCGACGAACCAATCTGGAATTTTGTTCTTAAGTGGGAATTCAGTATAAGATCCTAGAATCTTTTTATTACGAACTTTCCACCATGGACCCAACTTATCATATTTTTCTAAAATAGGTTCAGAAACTATGATCTTTCCGTTTAAGTTTTTATATCTAACACCGTTGTTTTGTTTTGGACTCACCTTTACAACTGTAGTACATAAACAGAACATATTTTTGAATTGTTCGGAATCATACAATATTTCTCGTTTATTTTCACACATGGCAGAAATAAACAATCTTGGAGTCATAAAATGATCGTTTGTACATTTACTTTTATCTTTCATGTCAAATGCTGCATTTGACATAATTCCATCATAAAATTCACTACTAAAATAAATCCAGTGGTAGAACTCTTCTCGAAGTATTTGTTTGTGATATTCAGATACATCATAATCATCAATCAAATTATTGATAATGATCTGTCTACACTTCTCCGCTCTAAAATTAAGATCTTCTGTTGTTATCATATAAAAAATTGGGGGAGTTAAACATTGCTGTTTCCTCCCCCGTTTGATTTTAGAAGAACTTACTAACCTTGTCAGATTCGTTTTCTAGAAGCAACTTTTTCAGTCGATTCTTTAGCTCAGAATCTCCGTTGTTGATATAGGTAAAAATCTGTTCGATAACTTCTTTTTCAGAATATTTCATCTTAATAGAATTTACAAAGGATGTAACACCATTATCAGCATCTTGAATTTCACACCCAAGTTGCGGCAATGGCTCAAAATTAACCATCTTACGAATATCGTGACCCTGTTCATAAAGATCAAAGACCTTTTTCCAGATATCAAAATACTGAGAGACGAGACTCTTAGGCTTGTGCTTACGAATCTTTTCGATTTTATCCTTGTCTGCACCATTTATAGCGTAAACGATTGAGATCGGCTTATTTGGCTCGTTGACAAAAGAATCAATCGCTTGCATCATTGCTCGATTGTCGTAATCAACATCATCGAGTTCCTTGAATGTAGCGGAAATAAACTTGCGGTCAGGTAGTACCTTTTCAAGTTTAGCGATAACATCCTTCTTTTCAGTATTTTCCCAAGACCTAACATAATCAACATGGTTACCAATGTTCTTGAGAACTTTGTTCACTAAATTATTTACAGACTTTTCAGCCTTCTTGGTATGAATTCCAGAATCGATAATAAAACTTTCAATTGAATTACGATCTGAATCAATAATACCTTCATGAATTAGTCTGGTAATATGATTGACTTGATCAATTTCACTTGAAGGATTCTTATAATAGCCGTCAATATTTTTAACATTTTCAGCCGCCCTCCAAACTTCACGATCTCGATCACATGCAAACTTCACTACCACACTGAACATTTTGTCCCGTCCGACATTTAAATGAGCATGATATCGGTGATGTCCGGAGATAATAATATAATTATTATCAATATTAGACTCAACAATCGGAGGAATATATCGTTCAGGATCATACTCTCCATTATTTATAATTTCTACTAGAGATGTAACACTTTTTGCATCCTCTCCAGTGAAACGAGTGCCATTTAGATTACTCTTTAACTTAGACAGTGGAATTTCCTCGGTCTTTACAATCTTGGGATTGATGTTAAACTGATTGAACTTTGCGGTCAATCGATCCACAAGCAACTTTTGCGTGTTGCTAACAACGCTATGTTTATTATATAACATATTATTTTAACTTTCTTCAGCTTTACGCTGATAATACAATTAGCTTATCGCTTATCGTATGTATTATCGTTTACACGATAATTGTTTACCGTTGTTTATTTTCACAACTCAACAAATGTTGAGAGGAAATTTAAGTTGAAACGGTTGATCAACTTGATAAAATCATTTTAACACGGATTTATCGAAAGTCAACTAGTTTTTTTGGATACACATTATCCTTGTAAGAAGAGTCCTTGCCACTGTCAAAACTATAACAATGAGTGCCTTCAACAAATGGCAAGAACTTTCTTTGTGTTTTATAAAACTGTGAAACCTTGTTCTTGTAACAAGTTTGATAAAAATCACATCTCACACTCAAACACATATCGTTTGAATCAAGTGTAATAGTATATGGCTTACTGTCTGGTATAAAGTTAGTCATGTTTCAAAAGAAAAGCGTTGCTGATTGACTTGAAACTAAAAGTCTTATCAAGTCCTCTAACAACAATACCTTCTCTATCAGTTTCACCATGAAGTTTACTCTTACCATCTGCCATAGCAAGCATATTATCAACAAGATTTTCAGTGGGTAGAACAAATGATTTCTCAAGTACCGGTACCATCTTCACACCCAAATGAGAAGTCAGTGTTTCCAGTCCTTCAAAACTTAACCTACAAGCATTGTCAATGTCGTAAGCAGTAAAGAAGTAAACATCAACATCCTTGAGTTTGTATGGATTACCTTGAATGGACGGCCCTAAAATTTCACCTTGAATAGCTAGATTCTTACCAATAAACTTTAACTTGTTTGGCAAGTCATATCGTTTGGCAACAATCCAAAGAGCATTCTTATCACTTTCCTTGAGTTCAAGATTACGACTACATACACCAAATTCACCATTGTAGTAATAAAAAGTTGCGCTGGAACCGTCAAGTTTTTCGGAAATGTAAACTTTTTCATTGACAGGCGAAAACCCCATATCTTTTTCAAAAATTTGCACACGGATTTCATCAGTCTTTGGGATAAACGACGGAAACAATCCCTTTACCTCACCAGCAAGTTGAGCCGGAATAGGAGGTTCATACTTGACAATATCAAGTGCTTCAGTCAAATCATCACCTTCTTTTGGATTGAAAATACCTTCGGGAATAGCAGTAAGTAATCCTTGGCTGATTTGTCCACGCAACTTTATAGTCTTGAGTCGGAAACCTTCATCTCCATTACTCAACTTTTTGTAACTGGTCTTACGAAGAAACTCAAATTGTGGTCGAATAGGAAGAAAGCTGTCAATTTCATAGTAGGTAACCAAATCACCTACATTGTACTTGTTGACAGCATCAACAACCCACCAACCACCTACACGGTAGGCACAAATCTTGTCAGCGCCTACAATAGGCTTCACTTCTTCAATCTTACGAACAGATGCAAGTTTTCTTTCCATAATAATTAATCAAATGAATTTACAAGACCAACCCATGATGCTGCCAACAGACACACTGAAGCATCGTGATAGTTACCTTTTACAAAAAAGTATGTTCCGATTGAAAAATTAATTAAAATTAGAGTAAAAAATAGTAATGACAGTTTGGTTTTCATAAATTTATTCAAACATACTAACCACGCCAATTATGGTTGAACCAATAAAATATAGTGCAGCACTTTTAAAGTCTCCATTAAAAAAATAATACATGCCTACAGACGAATTAATTATAACGCATGCAAACGGAAACGAGGTAATAATGGATACAAATTTATTTTTCATAACAAAATATTACCATGTTTTTGACGAGTTGTCAATTCCAAAATCCTTCGTAGTACTTAACAAAATTGGCAAGCGCTTTTTCTTTTCTTTCTTGCAAATCTTTGCGTTTAGCTATATACATTTGCCAAGTATGTTCTTGTTGTGGTGTTTTTTTATTACTAAACATTTCAAGTGGATTTTTATCTAATCGTACTGAAATTTCATAGGGAAATGGATTATGTTTTTCTTCATCTAAGATATAATCAAATACCCAGATACTTTCATCAATAATAGATTCCCATTCTTCTTCAGTCAAATCTGCAGGCATACCAGCTCGTTTCATCTTTTTAAAATGAATTAGTCTGGGTAGAATAAACTTAGATATGGTAACATCAAGATTCCAACATTCTTGGTCACTTACACCATAACGAATCTTTTGGTAGGTTGAAATTATATATCGTTTAACATCATAATAGTTGTGATACCATTTCCATCCTAGACAATATGGCAACTTACTAAGTACATAATCCATAAATTTATTGACTCTATAAAATACAGGTTCATCTATTTTATGTAGTTCTTCAAAAAAATTCGGTGGAAATTTCTTGATAGACTTTTCGTTATCAGTATCCAAGTTAAATTCTAATTGTGTGTTCATTGCAATAAAAAAACCCTATACAATTAAGTATAGGGTATATAGGTGTATAAGTCAACTCATTTAATGTTTTTTAAATCAGGTGTAGCTTTGTGCCATGGCATTTCAATAACTGGAACGCCTTGACCTTGATTCCATCTACCAGCTTGTTGTTCTGGTTGTGGTTGTTGTTGAGCTTGAGACATTTGTTGTGCAGCTGCCATTGCATTGGCTGTGCCTGGATTTGCGCTAGTAATACCAATTGCTGGATTTTGTGTTTTGATACCTAAAAATATTGGACCTGGCATAATAAACCTTTCTTTAACTATAAGTATAGTTACTTATCTTCAGAGTATACAAAATCATCATTTACCATACTATATAAATAATCTTTATGACGGTCGTAATCTAGATGATCTTGTAACGGTATAATACGATTATCATCACAACAATGACAATTCATACGAATATAATTGTTTTTTAACGTAGCAGGTTCATCACAGTAATTGCATCGTATATCAATCATACACTATAAAATATCACATTCTTTTTATAAAGTAAAGATACTATACTGTTGTTCACATTAATGTCACAAATCTACGAATCTCTTTATTTCTTTCTTACCATTTGTAAACACAAGATATTCTTCTAGGTTTGTATCAATACACAGATTATTTGCATAAAGTGGATTCATAAATCCTTCACTTCTATGACATTCAACCTTTTGATTTCTACGATGTGTATGACCAACAATTTGTGATAAATCATCAATTGGATCAAATTCTACATTAAAATCCAACCAAACAATACCACCCACTTTCGCAAAACCACCTCTTCCTCTACCAGCTTTGTAAAACCAGTGATTATCAAAGGTTCTAAGTGCGAGTAGGGACTTTTCACCTTCAACATCAAGATACTCACTTATATGCGTCATATTTTTACAATGTGGAGGTATATAAGTGGAATGTATACCTGCATGTGTACAAAGATAACCGTCAATTACAAAATGCCATTTGAAAGTGTTTTGTATATGTAAACGATTATTTCCTATGATAGTATTTATTGCTATATATTTTCTATCTTCATAACCACTACATCTAGCAAAATCATTGTCAAATAGATAATTTAAATCGTGGTTACCATACAGAGTATAGTTGTTTGGTTTATTTATAAACCCAAGCATATATTCAGCGGTTTGTGCATAGTTTTTATCATCATCAAAATAAAAGCTATCAAACCAATCTCCCAAGCAAATGTTGATATCAGCACTTTCGTGCTTAATAATACGATGTAATTTCCTTACATCTTGATGAGGGTCAGCAAATATCAAGATTTTTTTATCTTTTGAATCAAATTTCATGTTGATATATTACCACAACTTTTTTTAAAGTGAACAAAAAATTGCCATATTGGCGATTGTGTTACTTTTCTTTTTTATCTTTACGATGCCAATTTATCGCATCATAATGTTTGTTGTAATCATTTTTCTTCACTGGGCGTGGACGTGACCCCTTGCCCGCTTGATTGTTCTGGTTGCTCATAGAATGTTTGGTATCCTTTCTCTACTGTGCTAAAAAATAAACCTCGTTGATATAGATCTTGTGAGGTATCCTTATCACTACGCATAAATTTTGTATTTAAGTTTGAGATTTTAAATCCGCCTATACCTGTTGGATCTTCTTCATATCTAACAAACAATACACTAAATAACACATTATCTAATACATCATCAAATGTAGTATATGGATTGTCTTTAACATACACAATATCTTTTTCTCTCCACTGTCCATCTATTCTAGGACATACACAAAGTTTATATTCATTTTCAATTAGTGCTTTAAATAGAAAAGCATTTGGTTTAGTTAATTCACTCATAATTTTATATACATTTTATTGTCTAAATTTTCGTAACACTCTTTACAAAGTTGACCACCGCCTTGAATATAATATTGTCTATAGTTTATATGTTGATTTACAGGCACATTTGTTTTAATATCACATATTATACACTTTTCAAGTGGTAATACTTTAAAATCATTTTCACTTTTTAAAATTGTATTATTCATATCATTTCCAAAAAACTTGTAATACTACAATTAAAGCACTCAATGCAATTAATGTAACTGTTTTGGTTGTTATTGTCTCACTAAAATAAATAGTGGTCAATATAATAAACATAACAATGCCTATACTGAATGTCAAGATTCTATTTGGCCACATTTCACCATTAAAATGTTCCGTTATTAACTGTATAGCATATATCGATATCCATGTAGTAGGTATACTTAACAATATTAAAACATGTTGATATTTCTTAAAATATTCATGTAAAAATTGTCCATATAACTGATGCCAAGCAATTATATAGACAAATATTAATAATAATACACCGTAAAATAATTTCATTCAAAAGTCTCTACAAATGCTGGAGTTTTACAACCCACCCAAGCATTTGCTTGATTAAATTCATGAAACTCAACCGCTTCATGCCAGGTCATACCATCTTCTCTGATTAGTTTATGAAGTATTTTTTGAGTATCATACACAACAAATCGGTCGCCATTAGCTCTGTGTCCGATACCTACTATACAATCACCATAACCGTCCATTGTAAATAGATCTTCGGATTTTATAATTTCTTTCAATTCATCATTCATATCTATCACGCATTTGTTTGTAGGATACTTTTTCAAATAAAACGGCTTCTTTAATATAAATCAATCTTTCTATATCAGTTGCCCATGGATGTCTATATGCAAATGTAGTTGTTGCTATTGCAACATACATTATAGCTAAAAAGATTACAAAAATAATCTTATCCTTTATAAATTCTGTTATATGATTCAACATAACTAATAATATTAGATTTTCCTACGGGATTCATGCTGTGAACCGCATAATCCGGATGTTTTACATTTAATTTATTACATTCGTTCACAAGAAATTTACAACAGTCATAACCAGTTTTTTCAGTAAATTTATCATAATCAATGGTTAGTCTACCGTTTTCATCAATATCATGATAAGTTTCATATTCAACACTTAAGTCGTGATCAAAAGTGACAAATTCAGGAATGCCTTTGTCTAGAACCGTTTTTCTAAACTCCTTGTAATTTCTTACAATAACCCAATCAACATTTTTTGGTAATTTAACCCAAGTAACATCAACTGGCATCCTGATATCATCTAAAAATAAATTATAGTCTAACTTTAAACTCATAGGTTTTTAATGATTCAAATAATTGTTTAATTTTATCTTCCGGGCAAGTCCAGATTACACTTATACCATTCTTTCTACCATACTTATTGGCTTCTGTCAATGCAGAATCCTCGCTTTTATATTCTCCAATGCATTTTGTTGACAAATTTAAGTCTGCGTCAATAGTAATTATATAATATTTATCCATAACATTTTTTATTTAGATTTGATCTTTTTCTCTAAATATAAGACATATTTTCTCATTGGTCTACCTTTTTCAAATACATCCCCAATAAATTCTGCTTTAGATACACGATGACCTTCTCTACCATACTTATTCATTACTTCGGCAAGTTCATTATAATCTAATACAGTATGTATCTTTATGTCATATTGATATTTCATACGGTCGTATTAATCCATCCTAATGCTTCGCTGATAACTGGAAATTCATTCATGAATATATTTTTTTTAATACCCACTGCAATTTCTCTATGTTCCTTCTGTGTATCCTGTATAAAAAGATGGTAGCTCATAACAATACTTTCTTTTCGTGTTTAACAATAACTTCTGGATGTACCCAAACATCTATATTCTGTTCTTTTACTAAATGACAGAAACTTACATCTTCCATAGTAAATTCAGTAACATTACCAAACTTTTTCCATAATGGTCTAAACCACGGATATTTAAGTTTTTCAAATACACCTTTCTTTATTAGTATAAATCCAAAACCTGTATAGTCAACTTTAAATGGATCATTTTTATTTACTAAATGTTGTGGTGTCAAAAATTCAAAAGAACCTGTTTTATTAAAATGTTCTTCATTCCAATCTTTAACTGTTGCATATTGCTGTCCGTTATGCATTAAATACAGTGCAGAAGCAATATCTTTTTGTAAATTCAACAATCTTATAAAATCGTCTATGCTAAATACTATATCACTGTCAATCCACAACATATAGTCATAATGAATTTTACCTTGAAAAGGTTTTTGATCTTCTCCACTTGTGGAATTACCACCTAGACACATATTACGAACATAATATATGTTACACGATTCTCTTCTTGATAAAAGAACTGTGATTTTGTTAGTATTACACCAATTATAAAAATTGAGTAGGCTATCTAAAAAGACACCTGAGAAATTGTTGCCTGGTATACAGAGAATTAATCTCATACAGTTGTATTAATCCATCCTAATGCTTCGCTGATAACTGGAAATTCATTCATGAATATATTTTTAATACCCACTGCAATTTCTCTATGTTCTTTCTGTGTATCCTCTTTAGCTCTCAATTCAATATAATGAATCCAACTTCTTAGTGTACCAGTCATATACATCGTGGTCTGGGTTGTCAGTGGCAATACCATTCTAGCACATTCCTTAGCAACTCCGGCTTGAATAAGTGCATCATACGCTTTTAAAGTGGATTGTAGTGCTTTATCAACCAACTCTTTCTTTTCAGATGACAAATCTACTTCGGCGTCTCCAACTTGTCTATTTGTCTTGCCCTGTAGTCTCCATTGAATATCTTCTAATTTGGTAGCGGTACTATATCTTTGGCTATTATGAACCAATATTTTATTAGCCACATAATTATGCGATTCGTGTTCAACTTCTAAATCGTAAGTCTCTTGCTCTCCCAAGAATTTAATTTTCTCAATTTTAACATATTTAATAGTTTTTAGGTTGCCTCGACTTTTTTCTCTCCACATTTTAACTTCTCCAGACAGTAAATGTTTCTTATCGTGACATTTTTCACACAAAACCTGAATATTTGACTCCGAATATGCTAAAGAATGGTCTTGCCACACGGGAACAATATGGTCTAGTTCTAGTTTTTTAGAACTCTTACATTCTTTACACGAATATTTATACTCAATAAGTTTATTTTTTCTTATTTTTTGACACCAATCAGTAATCTTTAATCTCTCACTCCTATTTTGACCACCCTTCCAGAAATTGCTTTTTTTTCCAGATCTAGCAAATCGGATGGCTTCAATATGCTCTTTGGAATGCTTAAGGCTGGTATTATAACCAAACTTGCCTTTATTCCAAATCTCGTTATAAAACGCAACTTCTTTCTTTGTAAACTTGAGATCTAGTTTTTTTAGCCACTTTCTAATTGTGTGATAAGAGACTCCCGCTTTTTCTGCAATAAAAGCGACACCACCCTTATTCTCTATACTTTCATTTTTAGCATTACTCAACCATTTTTTATCTTGATAACAAGGAATTCCATTGGTGGCGATATGACCAATTTTTGTCATACAATGGTGCTTAGAGTCTAAACCAACGATATTCTCAAGCGAGTCAAAACACCCATCGGAGAAAAATTTATGCTCTTTAGTGCATTTAATCTTTTTACCATCACTTAAAGTCACCTCGTAGACCGGCTTTACACCTGTCTTAAATACTTCTTTTATCTTTGAAGTCACAAATATCTTATTTTTCTCGTCATAAACCCGAACCAAAATATCTTTGTAATTTTTCCAACTCTGACGCTCATAAAGCTTTTTAATGGGAATGTAGTTGGGAGATTTTCCTGAATTATTAAGTGTTGTCACTAAAGAGTCTCCTGTAATACAAAATTCTTGAAACGCAAAAGATCTATGTCTAAGAATTTGAGCAGCAATAGCTCTACTTGTAACAATTTCCACGGTGACACTTGCCATTTCAAATGGACTCCAATGTTGATGTTTGATAAGATACTTCAACAATCTTGGAGCTGTTTCTGTATTCATTTGATTTGACGGATTACTTACTCTAGCACAATAGGATACAATATCCTCTGCATTTTTGAGTCCATCAATACGAGGTGATGTTACTGCTACCAATTTTACATTCATGTGTTTATATACTTTTTAATTGATTCAAGTGATTCTATTATATTAGAGGTATCCGTGTTAATATACAAGAAATTTTCTTCTGGCGGTTCATAATAATCTACCATCTTGCCTTCTCTGATTCTTGAAGACTTTAAATAAATTTCTTTTACATTGTTATTTGCTTTAAAATGTTCTCTTTGATCTCTAAACGGAGCTACTACTGAAACTACGACATAATCATTATTCAACGCAAAGTTCTTGGCCATTGATTGAGCTACATCAATATTGTGGCGTCTGCCTTTAACAGAATAGTCAGTGTTTTTAATTAATTTTCTAAGACTGTCACCATCTATCCAATTGGTAGTTTTTCCAATAGAATTAAGATACAACAACAGTATTGTGCTCAATGTGGTTTTGCCACTATTTGGTTGACCTGTAAACCAGATTATCATTTTGTTCCTTTCTTAGTTTAATACAGCCATCGTTGTAACTGCTACATCTACCGCCAAATCTACCACACATAACGATATCTATCGCAACGAACTTATTTTCTTTTGATTCAGAATAATCTTTTATATTATAAGTTTCTGTTTTTTCTGTATAACCTTGTCTGGTACAATCAACAAATTGTTGTCGGTAACTTTTCATCAATAAATTTTATCAAATATAACAAATAAATTATAAATAAACCAAATCACAAATCCGGTTAAAACTAACTTTAGTTTGGTTAATTTATTCATAACACATTTTACATATCAACTGCTTCTGGTTGATTGTTTTTGAATATAAGTTACACTTTTCGGTTCTTCTTTAGCACCTCTATTTATAAAGTCATAACTATAACTATACTTACCTATATGTGCAAGTCTAATTGATGTATCACAATATAGTTTGATGCCGATTTGTCTCAATCTACGACAAAAAGCAAAATCTTCACCTAAATATTCACCGTCAATTAACATAGGATAAAAATACGGATAAACATTATATTGTCCACCCCAAATTTTAACTTTTTCCATTTTGTATCCTTTAGCTATTTTTTCGTAAACACTTCGATGTGTGTACATAAAACCTGTAGCGCCATAATTTATTTCATAAAGTCCACCATTTTCACCCAATTCTACTTTTTTATTTAAGAACTCAGTTGTAAGTGAAGGCCATCCCTTTACACTATAAGGCGCAGTTACAAATGATAGTTTATGATTTAATAACTTTTCAACATCGTATGGCCAAAAAGCAACATCCGAATCTATCCAAATTAGATGTTCATATCCATTATCCAACGCTTCTTGTGCCATTGCACATCTACCTTGATCTATAGCAGACCACCCATACTTTCTCCAAACTGTATATCCCATCGATTCAAGTTTTCTAAGCGATTCATCCACAGATGGTTCTATATGATGAGCTACAGGAACCAAAATTACAACAGAGTCTTTTTTTATCGTAAATTCAGATGAAACTGTTGTTTGAGAACCATTTTTACCTATGACACGATTAAATAATGATTTTAAATAAGAGAACATATTTTAAAATAAATAGTTAACTCAACTCAATTTAGGTAATTTCCAATCGGGTATTTGTCCAACAAACCAAAAAAAATCTTCATCAAAACTATAATAGAAACTCATATCTGTACTAGGATTATAAGCCTCTATAATAGTTCTATTGTTCAGTATCCTTTGCTTACCTATAAATTCAAACTGAGGATACTTGTTTCTAACTTCTTCTGGTACATGTATGTTCATCGGTCATAATGATTTAACACATCTTTAGCCTTTTTATAAACAATATTGTTATTAGCTGTCATATGTGTTTTATCCCACTCATTTAATACTTTATTGAGAGTTTCTTCTAGTGTAGCAACTCGTTTATAGAGTTGTCTTAGTTGATAACCATATACATTAAAATCTGGGGTAGTATCGTCCATATTATGCCTTATCTGATTTAGCCCAATAAACTCTGTTAAAGATATTTTTATCAATATCTCTTACAAAATCTTTTAGATTGATTGGTTTTTCTGTTGTGACGCCATATTTTTGAAATACTTCAAGAATTTTAGATTCGTCAATTGAAAAGTCACTTTTGGTTGTATCGAATGTATAAGTCATAATGTTTATTATGTTCAAAATATTATGCTGACCAGGTGCGATGACACTCAGCCACAGTTTCCCAGCCATCATATTCTTCAATTACCCAACATTTAACATCATCGGGAATTTCCACAATTTTAAGTTTGCTATAATTGTCATTAACATCTTCACCCAAATTTTCTACAATTTCAACTAGTACGGGATCATTTCGTTCAATTTCATATAAACCAAATTCTTCATCAGTGATGTTCTTTTTATGCTTGTACAAGCCTAGAGCGGTTTCACTCAGGCCAAATCCACCATACTTTGCGTTTATGACAATTTTCATAATAGTAGTATATGGGTAACTTTACACCGTGTCAACTAATTTCTACTGACGTTGATAAAGTGTTGTAGTTCTTGTATCTGTTTTTTTAGTTTTTCTTATATTACTTTAATAGTATCATTGAAAAATAAACAAGCCAAGAATTAATTGTGAATGTCATATTACTTTAATAGTTCACTATGTTCAAAGATATTACCAATTCTTTCAATGGTTGACAAATGCCAATAATTCCATTGATAATCTTCTTTATCAAATGTAGGCGTCATATCAAAATATTTTACATTGTTCTATAAAATTACCTTTGTATCCCTTCCACCCATAATGTACTAACTTACAAGTAGTGTCAACATAAATCTTACCGCCTATACTTCTATACAAATTACAAAAACCATAATCCTCACTCTCGTACTTCTTATTAACCTCATTCACCTTACACGGAAAGAAATCATAAAAAGTATTGCCGTAATTAGCATAACCATCAATATCATTATTATAAGATATACCAGACACTTTGCTCAAATCACTAAACACCTTCTTCTTGAATAACATAAAGCCTGTTGCAGCATACTTTACTTCTTCCACTTCAAGTACATTTTTGTTGTAAACAACTTCAGCAACAAAGTCTGTACAAAGTTCCTCGTAATTATCATTTAGTTTATTACTATTAGCCAATAGTTTAACTTTGCTTGTATTCAAGTATTTCTTCGGATACAAGCCTGAAATTACATCTTTATCACGCTTTAATAATGAAAAGAAACTTTCTGGTTCAAAACTAATATCGCTGTCAATAAACATCATATAGTCACAATCAGTATTTAGAAAATTAACAGCAGCAGCATTTCTAGCTCTAGCTATCAAACTCTCAAAATAAATGCAGTCTAAACTAAATGATATGCCTTGTTGCTGCCCACTAAATACAAGCTTCATCACACTAAACATAAAATGTGATAATACTGTATGATTATAACAAATAATAGGCAGATATATCTTAGTCATTTCCAAATACTATAATCAGTAATATTAACTTTTTTGCCATACTTACACTTCAATTTAATCACACATCCTAATGAACTTGGCTTGAATATAAAGCCTATACCAAAATCAGTATTCTTTTAAGAATTGGACAGTCCAACTTATGTTTATTTACAAACGCATTGCAACTTTCCATTTCTTTTTCAGATAGTTCAAATTTCATAGGCTACTTTGCCAATTAGATATAAACATTTCATATGTACCTCGCCAATAAAGCGGTACTTGATAATTAATTTTAAGTTCAATTTCATTGACTTCCAAATCATAACTTACAAGAAATGCTTCCAAATCTGTAAAGAATGGGCTTATTTGTAAAGCTTTGTTAGCAATAAATGTGTATTTACCACCAACAATCATAGGATATTTATCGTGGTTATATTTCACTTGTTATTGAATGTATAAGAAGTTGTTGTAGGAGGAAAATCGGTATTTCCAGTATTTTTACAATACCACAAATCATATGGCCACTGTTCACTTCCGATACCATTGGGCCAAGTTACATCTTTAAGGCCATTAGGCCAACCAGGCAATGGAGGGTCGGTATATACTTTAAGTTCTTTTTTTAGACAGAGGTAGAGTGAATTGGCTTCTTCTTTTGAAAGAATGTGATCGGTACCCTTGATATGAATTTTAATGTCCGTACTAACTTCAATAGATTTGGTCATAGTAGTTTCATCTTACAACACTTTGATATTTTGTCAATACTTTATTATATTTATAATTAATATGACATCACCAGAACAAATTTCCGAATCAAATATTAAAGGCGTATCAATAAGAGCAATCATCGTACTCTTCTTAATATTAGTATTTGCTGTTGCTGTCTTTATGAAAATCAACAATGAAGCGCTTAATAGTGTTGTAATGGCTGTTATTGGGTGGTATTTTGGCCAAAAAAGTAATAGAAATAGTAATGGATGTGCTGCCAAAACCAGCGAATTACCTCCGTCATCAGAAACTAATCAGTAATAGTTAAGGTTTATCAGGCCACATTGTATTTCTTGTAGTTTTTATCTTATTGATTTTGGTTGTAAAATTACAGTTTGTATAACCATACCACTGTGGTGCGTTTCTTGTGATATCTTTTAAATCATTTTCCTTAATTCCTATATCTGTATATTTCTTTAGTAGATATATTGTTACAAAGTGAGTATGCCAAAACAAATTAAAAGTGGTAATATTACAACATAAATGAATGTTTCATCATTCATTGTAATATTCATCATACTTCTTAGCAGATATTACATCCTTCTTGGTTATCTTATTTACATCATGACTCTTTAAATAAATTTCTACACTGCCATAACCAATTCTTAATTCAGGATGATGCTGTACATTTTCAGCGTGTTTAGCTATTTTGTTCACAAAACGTATGCCATCAGTATAGTTACTGAATGTATATTTTTTATACAAATTACCGTCTCTTTTTTTCCAAGTTTTAGATAGTTCTTTCATATTTTCTAGGTCTCATTGGTTCTGTTTTAGGATAATCTACATCAAAATCTCCAGTACCCAATGTTGGTTTATTTACTCTATCAAATCCTTTATAATAATTACTCATCCACTTTTTACCCACTGGATTCTTGATTGGACTTCTTAAAAATTCTATTACATTTCTTACAACAGTCTTATCTATTGGTTCATTACTTTTTGTACGGTCAATAATCTTAAAGTTGCTACTAAATATGTTTTGAAAGTGTCCCAAGTTATTTTGACAACTAAACCACATTTGTGATAATAAATCCTGAGGTATCTTACGAGGTCTCTTATTGTTTCTTTCTATTGCAACTTCTAAACTTGTATTCACAAATATCATGTAACAATCATAACCATGTTGTTCCATTACTCTTTTCTTTATTTGTATAGATTCAATACTATCACCCGTACCATCTATGATTAGACCTAGCTTAGCTTTTCTGTACATATTAAGCTTCATTCTTGTTATTTTCTTAGCTTTTTCTCTTACAGATTCGTGTCCTTTTGTCAACTTATCAAATTCAGCTTGGTCCAATTTGCTTAAATCGGTACTTATATTCATTTGATGAAGCATTCTTTCAAACTCTTCATCACTATTAATTAATTTGAGTCCATATTTGTTGACGGATAAATCCGATGGTAAATCAAATAATTCTCTTGCTACAGTGCTTTTACCGCTGCCAGGTCCACCTGCCATAAATATACATTTGAGAGTGGATGGATCATCTACACCTTCAAACAAACGATGCTTTTTTAATAATTCAACTAGGTTCATCATATTTTAAACATATTGCGTGGAATAATTTCATTAGGATTTATTTTAAATTCAGAATCTTTTGGATGTGGTCGTATCATTGACATTATTTTTAAAAAGTCTTTATATCTAAGCATATCATATAAATATAAACAAAAACCCCTTTCTCAAAAAAGAAAGAGGTCAAAAAATCTATTATTTTTAATCAGTTAATATTAAAGACACTTTTCAATTTATCTTCTACACAATAAAACCAATCTGTTTTGCCATATTGTTTATTTGGTATTTTGTGTAGTTCTATTTTTTTACTATAAGAACCAAAACCACGTTTTTCAGCATCATTACAATTGGCATATTGTTCATAGTGATTTGGAAGTGGTACCATTAACAATGGTTTATTATTTAATATAGCTTCAGCGCTTGTTTCAAATCCTCCACTACAAACCACAGCTTTACATACTTTCATCTTTTCCTGAAATAACTTACCATCTAATTTATTTAACTTTAGATTACGAGGACAGATAAATTCTCGCGTCAATCTTGTAAAACATTCAATATTTAATTCTGGATGTCTTACAGCTTCATCAATTAAACCGGGTACCATATCTTGATTCATTAAATATATTAACACAAAATCTTCTGTTTTGTCACTTTTGTCATAACTGCCTTGTCTGAGCACAGGTGGACAACATACTACACTATCATCACTAAATTCATAATAACTTAACGCTACTTTTTTTGCTCTCAATGTTGTTACCCAGTTAATTAATTTGAGAAAGAACTTTTGAACAAAATAACCACTTATTTTAGGATATACATCAAGTGTCATCGCATTTTGATGTGATATACTTATATACTTGATTTTAGGAAACAATAAAGCAGATAATCCCACCAATGGTTCATAAAAATTAACAATAGTATCTGGATTTTCTCGCTTAATTATTTTGTAAATCTTGATAAATGTATAAATTAATCGGGGTAATTCTAATACATTCTTTAACATAGTCTTCCAAATTATTACTCTGCTCTGATTATCAAATACAAAATCAAATCCTTTAAATGTTACTACTTTAAATTCATCTGTAAAAAATTTAGGTAATCCCAACTTCTTTTCAGCAGCGAATACACAACTTACATCATAGCCGTGTTTATTTAGAAACTGTTTGACTGCAATAGTTTGTGTCGTATGTCCACTTCCTTCGGTGCAAACTCCAAATAGTATTTTTTTCATAGTTTTACTAGTTTCAATATACCATCCTTAGTTTCTATTACTGCTGTAAGACTTTCTACAAAATCGCCTGTATTAATATATCTTATATCATTCATTTGTTTATCTGTTGGAGCATGTATGTGTCCACAAATAACGCCGTCATACTTATTTAACTTACAATATTCACTTAGTGTATCTTCATAGTTGCCAATGTATTTTATAGCTTCTTTAGCCTTTTGCTTGAGAAAATTACTAAAGCTAAATTTGAATATTCTAAATAATTTGTTTATACCTAAACTAAAATCATATATTATAGAGCCAATCTTTTGTATCCATTTGTTCTTTGTAACAATGCCATCAAATTGATCGCCGTGCATTATTAAATATCTTTTATTATCAGCTGTGGTATGTATAGTTTCTCTAGTAATTAATATATTATCACCAAAATGAATATCAGTAAACGGTTCCATAAAGTCATCGTGATTGCCCCACAAATAAGTAACAACTGTGCCTTTACGACTCATTCTTAATATCTTTTGAAATATCACATTGTAGTTGTTGTGCCACTTGAATCGTCTCTTAAGTGCCCAACCATCTACAAAATCACCAATTATATACAAATACTCACATTCAGTTTCACTTAATAATTTCAATAACTTTTCATGATTACAAAACTCACTTCCAATGTGCGTGTCACTTATAAAAAGAGTTCTTACTTTCATGCCTTATAAATATAAAAAGGTACGGTTACAACTCTGTGACATTAACCGGCTGTACATCAGGTACACAATAACTGGATTCAACTTGTTTAAACTTAATTGGACTTTTTATTAATAATGTACCAAACAACAAATCTGCAAGCGGTAATACAACATTAAAATTCTTATTTGTATATCTATGATGTAATACATGATGTCCGTTTAACTTTCTATACCAACTTTTATATTCTATCTTTCTTTTCTTTGGTAAATGCATATACCAGTGTAATGTTTCGTAAACACCGTAATAACACATAGATACAATAAAATTTAATATATAACCTTTCCAACCAAATATCAAATAAACAGGTATGCTTGCCACACTTGCAATTGCAACTCCATTCCATTTTGCCATAGGTATAGTATTTTTATCCTCTTCATTTTGTAGATGGTAACTTTCATCCGCTTTAAATATCGTATGATGAATTAGTGCATGTCTTTCATATGGATATCTAAAACCGATAAATGTTTTATGCATCAAATACTTGTGTAGAATCCACTCAGCAACACTACACCACATTATGCTACTTATTATATAGAATCCTATCATTTATATAAATATCATTTAAAAAACTTTCTATAATCTAATAATTTATATCTAAACTCTTCTTTCAAATATTTAAAAGCACCTTTTTCAAATTAACCAATATATCATCTGTTTCTATATGATTGTGGTCCCAATAATCCAAACATAGTTTTAGCAAAACCATAAGTTTGTAATTGACATTTTCACTTATGTCGAAATTGTATATTTCTTTACATATTTCTTCAAACGTTTTTTTATAACAAAAATTATACTGTCTATAATTGCCAGACATATGATATGATACTGGATTAGAATGTATTAACGTCTGATCTTGGTCTTTTTATTATAATGATCACATAACTGTATATTTGCGTCAATTAATTTATCTTGAAGAAAGTTTACGTCACCACCCGCGACAATATACACTTTGTCTACAACATCCATCCAATATTTTTCATAATATTTCAACCAAACATTGATGGCTAATGGATTACCATAGCTAGATACAATTACAACCCTATCTTTTTTTTTATCATCTATGTTATAAGTTTT
>Ga0194124_10001071_pt1 | contig 36618 bp, 30 predicted proteins | sample TA2KigCas0mmetaG_FD_148605 | JGI IMG/M metagenome (GOLD analysis project Ga0194124, IMG submission 148605) | Freshwater microbial communities from Lake Tanganyika, Tanzania - TA2015031 Kigoma Deep Cast 0m | ecosystem: Environmental > Aquatic > Freshwater > Lake | place: Tanzania: Lake...
ATCGGCCGCGGCCAGGCAGGTCTTGAGCGCCAGCAAAAAGCGCGACATCTCGCCGCCCGAGGCCACCTCGGCCAGCGGCGCCAGGGGCTGACCCGGGTTGGCCGAAAACAGAAACTGCACGGCATCGGCGCCGTCGTCGCTGGGGGCGGCGGGCTCCAGCTTGACGGCAAAACGCACATGGGTCAGGCCCATGGGACGCAAGGCCGCCAACAGTTGTTGCTCCAACTGGGTGGCAGCGGTGTGGCGCGCCTGCGTCAGGCTGGTGTTGGCAGCATCGCGGGCGCGGCGCGCCTCGGCTTCGGCAACCTCAAGCGCTGCAAGCGACGCCTCACCGCCGCCCGGGGCGAGCTGCTCGCGCAGCTGATCACGCAGGGCGATCAACGCTGTTAGGTCCTGCCCATGGCGGCGCTCAAGCGCCTTGAGCTGGGCCATGCGCTCCTGCAGGGCCGCCAGGCTCTCGGGGTCGCTCTCCAGGGCGCTGCCATAGCGGTCCAGGTCACGGGCCAGGTCCTGCAGCAACGCAGAGGCATCGCTGCAGGCCTGCGCCAGTGGGCCCGCCCCCGCGGGATCGAGGGCCGCCATCTGGGCGAGTTCCTGCTCGCAGGCAGCGAGATGCTCGAGCGCCGAGGGCACCTCCTCGGCCCCCTCCTGCAGCCGCCCCAACAGGGTCATGACCCCTTCCTGCAGGCGCACACCATGGGCGAGGCGGTCCTGCTCGGCCTGCAGCCGCTGGCGCTCGTGCGGATCATCCAATTGGGCCGCCTCCAGATCGACCAGCAACTGCTCCTGTTGCTGGCGCTGCTGCTGCAGCTCATCCCACTGGCTGCGGGCACGCTCCAAAGCTGCAGCCGCCTGCTTCCAGGCGCGGTGGGCCGCAGCCACCGGCTCGAGAGCTTTGGCAAGGGCATCACCACCAAAGCGATCGAGCCAGCGGCGCTGCTGACCCGGGCGCGCCAGCTGCTGGGTCTGGCCCTGCACAGTCAGATCCAGGAGCAGGGGCCGCAGCTCCTGGATCTGCTGGCGGTTCACGGCCACGCCATTGAGCCGGTGGCGGCTGCTGAGGCGCTCCTCGCTGAGGCGCCACTCGCGGCTGAGCAGCAGCTCGTCATCGTCGAGCTCGAACTCCTGCTCGCTCAGCCAGGCCTGAAGCGGCGGCGTGAGGCTGAAACTCGCTTCAATCACGCCCCGCTCGGCCCCCTGCCGCAGCAAGCGAGGTCCTGAGCCCCCCAAAAGGGCATCAAGGGCATCGAGCAAAATCGATTTGCCTGCACCGGTCTCACCGGTCAGCACGGTGAAACCGTCACCGAAATTCAGCTCGAGAACCTCGATGAGGGCGATGTTCTCAAGCCGCAGACCGGTGAGCACGGCAGTCTCCGAAGGTGCAGCGGTGATCGGCCCGACCGTAGCGGCTGTCTCTTTCGTTTAGAAGGGGGGTGGTGCCAAGCCGCAGGCCGCCCGACCGCCATGGTCAGTTCCCCGTCTCATACCAGCGCTGAAACAGCTGCCGAGATCAGCGACTTCATTGAAGCGGCGGGTTTGCTCGCGTACGACCCCGAGGCCATCACCCGCATCTATGCCGGCCACCCGGGTCGCCTGCTGAAACGTTTCTGGCAGACCCTGGTGCCGATCGGCCTGTACCTGCTGGGGGTCGGCTTCGACTGGTTGATTCAACGACTGAAAGACCCCGACGTGGCCCGCGCCCGCGCCAAGGAGGCGGCCGACCTGGTGGCGTCGCTGGGCCCCGCCTTCATCAAAGCCGGCCAGGCGCTGAGCACCCGGCCCGACATCGTGCCGCCGCTGCTGCTCGAGGAGCTGGCCCAGCTGCAGGACCAGTTGCCTGGCTTTGAGTCGGCCCTGGCGATGGCCTGCATCGAAGAAGACCTGGGCGCACCGGTCTCCGAGATCTATGCCCAATTGGATCCTGAACCGATCTCGGCCGCGTCCCTGGGCCAGGTGCACAAAGGCGTGCTGCACAACGGCGAGAAGGTGGCGGTCAAGGTGCAACGCCCCGGCCTGCGCGAACAGATCACCCTCGATCTCTACATCGTGCGCAACATCGCCGCCTGGCTCAACCGCAACGTTGGCCTGATCCGCAGTGATCTGGTGGCCCTGATCGACGAGCTGGGCAAGCGGGTGTTCGAGGAGATGGACTACTTCAACGAAGCCTCGAACGCTGAAAAGTTCGCCCAGCTGCACGCCCACAACCCCCGCATCGCCGTGCCGCGCATCCACCGCGAGGCCACCAGCCGCCGCGTGCTGACGATGGAGTGGATCGATGGCGTCAAGCTCACCAACCTCGAGGCGGTGCGCGAGCTCGGTTTCGATCCCGACGACATGGTGCAGGTTGGGGTCGACTGCAGCCTGCAGCAGCTGCTGGAGCACGGCTTCTTCCACGCCGACCCGCACCCGGGCAACCTGCTGGCCCTGGCCGATGGACGCCTGGCCTACCTCGATTTCGGCATGATGAGCGAGGTCACCAGGGAGTCGCGCACCGGCCTGATCCAGGCGGTGGTGCACCTGGTCAACCGGAATTTCGACAAGCTCTCCAAGGACTTCGTCAGCCTCGGTTTTCTGGCTGAAGACGTGAACCTCGAGCCGATCGTGCCGGCCTTTGAAACGGTGTTCGGCCAGGCGCTCGAGCAGGGCGTCAGCCGCATGGACTTCAAGGCCGTCACCGACGACCTCAGCGGCGTGATGTACCGCTTCCCGTTCCGGGTGCCGCCCTATTACGCCCTGATCATCCGCTCGCTGGTGACCCTGGAGGGCATCGCCCTCAGCGTCGACCCCGACTTCAAGATCCTGGGCGCGGCCTATCCGTACTTTGCGCGGCGGTTGATGGAAGATCCCGATCCATCACTGCGCCAGAGCCTCAAGGAGATGCTGTTTGACGGTGAGGTGTTCCGCTGGCAGCGGCTCGACAACCTGGTGGCCAGCGCCGCCCAGGGCAGCCAGCTCGACCTGGAAGGACTGCTCGATCAGGTGATCGCCTTTCTGTTCTCAGACAACGGCGGTCTGCTGCGCAACCAGTTGGTGCAGGCCGCCGTCGACAGACTCGACAGCCTGGCCTGGCAGGCCACCTTGCGGCTCAGCCGCAGCCTGCCCAAACCGCTTCAGGCTCTGCAACCAGTCGGTCTGCGGGACCAGGCGCAACAGGCCAACACCGCGATGGATGACCTGCTGCTCGACCTGGAGCCGATCCGCCAGCTGCTGCGGATCCTCAGTGCTCTGCCGGGCTTTGAACCGCAGCTGCTGCTCAGCCGCCTGCCAGCGGTGCTGTCGGCACCTCAGTTCCGACGCATGGGTCTGGATCTGGCCCAGGGTCTGGCCGAGCGCTCACTGGTGCGTTTGCTGCGAGACGTGCTGGTGAAACCTGATCAGAGCTCACTGCAACCGGCCTAAATTTCAGCTGCACTGGATCAGCAGCGGTGAACAGTCGAATCAGCAGGCGTCGGCGGATCGTTGGTGCTGCCCTAGCCCTGCTCACGCTTGCGCCCGTGCTGCAGCCGCTGCCTCTGCAGGCTGCCCAGAACCTGGTGTTTGTCAGCGGAGCCTTTCGCCGCTCCATTCCGGTTGCCGATCTGGAGTACCTGGCCGAAACCGGCCGTGCCCGGGGCTTGCTGGCCGATGTGCTGAGCCTGACCAAGCAGGACCCCGCCACCGTGGCCAAGTTGCTGAAGGAATCGATCAGCCTGCCGATCACCCTGGTGAGCCGGCTGCTCAACACCCGCATCGGCGAAGCGCTGCTGCAACGGGTAGGGGCGATCCTGTCACCGCTCTACGCGGGCAACGACAGCATTCCTGCACTGCGTTCAGCCATCATTTTGGGCATGGTGCAGGGCAAGGGATCGCTCTCGGCCATCTCGTTCTTCAAGGCCTATCCAACCGCCGAACTCGAGGTCAGCATTCCGGCCCTGTTGAGCCTCATGCAGAAGGCCAGCTCGATCAGCGATCTGGTGCGATTCTTCTCGGAATCTCCGCTCGATGGGCTCAAGGGCAACGATCGCCCTGCTGGCGGCACTGGGACCGCTGGTAGCTGAGCCGTAGATTCGCCTCAGTCCTTCCTGCCATGCCGTGCCCCTGCTGCGATCGCTGCGGAACCTGGGCAAACGGCCGATTCACCAAGACTGGCCAGGCCTGATCGAGGCCTACAGAGCTTGGCTGCCGGTCAGCAGCAGCACGCCGGTGATCAGCCTGCGCGAAGGCGGAACCCCGTTGATTCCGGCGCCATCGATCGCGGCGCAGATCGGCCGAGGGGTCAGGGTCTTCTTGAAATACGACGGTCTCAACCCAACCGGATCCTTTAAGGATCGGGGCATGACCATGGCCATCTCCAAGGCCAAGGAAGCTGGTTCAGAAGCCGTGATCTGCGCCAGCACCGGCAACACCTCAGCAGCTGCAGCGGCCTATGCCAGACGGGGCGGCATGCGGGCCTTTGTGCTGATTCCCGATGGCTATGTGGCCCAGGGAAAATTGGCCCAGGCCCTGCTCTACGGCGCCGAGGTAATCGCCATCAAAGGCAATTTTGACCGGGCCCTGGCGATCGTCCAGGACGTCGCCAACCAGTACCCGATCACCCTAGTCAATTCGGTCAACCCCTACCGCCTGCAGGGCCAAAAGACGGCGGCCTTTGAAGTGGTGGATGCACTGGGCGATGCCCCCGACTGGCTCTGCATTCCAGTGGGAAATGCCGGCAACATCACCGCCTACTGGATGGGCTTTGGCGAATACCGCCAAGCAGGCCGTAGCCGCAAACTGCCCCGCATGATGGGCTTTCAGGCTGCTGGATCTGCCCCACTGGTGCTGGGTCAGACCGTTGAGCAGCCCGACACGATCGCCACGGCGATCCGAATCGGCAATCCGGTCAACAAAGACAATGCCCTGCGCGTCGAAGCCGAGAGCAACGGCGGCTTCATGGCCGTCACCGACAGCGAAATCATCGCCGCCTACAAGCTTCTGGGCAACCATGAAGGGGTCTTCTGTGAGCCCGCCAGCGCTGCCTCAGTCGCTGGTCTGCTGAAACGCAAAGACGAGGTTCCGAGCAACGCCACCGTGGTCTGTGTGTTGACCGGTAACGGACTGAAGGACCCCAGCACCGCCATCGAGAACAACGACGCACGTTTTCATACCGGCCTTGATGCGGATACGGCGACAGTCGCCAAGGTGATGGGTTTTTAAAACCAGAACCAGTCGACAAAGCGACTGCTGAAAGACTGGGGAAAAGATCCCGAGAATTGCGGGCAACGGGCAGCCTGCGTCCGGGCGTTGATCGAGCCTGTTTTCCCAAGCGACGGGAAACCTGGGAAATCGGCCAGTTTTCCAAGATCCGGAACCGCGATTCCGCAATCCAGAAGGCGTCAATTTCCTTGGAGCAGCAGGGGCTTTGATCCGTTTTCCACGGTTTCCGAAGGCCCTACTACGACGGATTGCTTTTGTTTTTTTGAATCAATCCAATCCAAACAGCACTGAGGCTTGGGGGGCTTCCCGGCCCATCAGCCCCGTTGCGCTTCGCAGCAGGCTGTGGAAGCGTGGGGAGCCCATCGGGCCCCTGCCCTGTCCTGTTGCCATGAAGCTGGTTTGCTCCCAGTCAGAACTCAGCTCTGGCCTGCAGCTGGTGAGCCGTGCCGTTGCCGCCAGGCCCACCCATCCGGTGCTGGCCAATGTGTTGCTCACCGCCGATGCCGGCACCGGTCGCCTCAGCCTGACGGGGTTTGATCTGAGCCTTGGCATTCAGACCAGCATTGCGGCAACGGTTGAGGTCAGTGGTGCCATCACCCTGCCGGCGCGCCTGTTTGGTGAAATCGTCAGCCGCCTCTCATCAGACAGTCCGATCACCCTGAGCTGCGCTGAGGGCAATGAACAGCTCGAGCTCACCAGCCTCTCGGGCAGCTACCAGATGCGGGGAATGCCCGCCGATGATTTTCCCGATCTGCCCTTGGTGCAATCCGGGGTTTCGATTCGCCTGGAAGCGCAGTCCCTGATCCAGGGACTGCGCGCCACCCTGTTTGCCAGCAGTGGCGATGAGGCCAAACAGCTGCTGACTGGGGTGCATCTGCAACTTGAGCCCGATGCCCTTGAGTGTGCCGCCACCGATGGGCACCGCTTGGCGGTGTTGCGCTTGCCGCAGGCGCAAACCACTGCGGAGCCGTTTGAAGTGACCGTTCCGGCACGCTCGCTGCGTGAACTGGAGCGTTTGCTCTCAGGGCGCTCCAGTGACGAGCCCCTGAGCCTGTTTTGTGATCGCGGCCAGGTGGTGTTTCTCTGGGCTGATCAGGTGCTCACCAGCCGCAGTCTCGATGGCGCCTATCCCAAGTACCGCCAGTTGATCCCCGAGAGCTTCAGCCGTCAGATCCAGATCGATCGTCGCGCCCTGGTCGCTGCACTCGAGCGGGTCGCCGTTCTGGCTGATCAGCACAACAACGTGGTCAAGCTCAGCGCTGACCCCCAGGCTGGCCAGTTGCAGATCAGCGCTGATGCGCAAGATGTCGGTAGCGGCTCAGAGGCCATCGGCGCCCAGGTCAGTGGCGAGGCCATTCAGATCGCGTTCAATGTGCGCTACCTGCTCGACGGCCTCAAGGCGATGGCCTGCGAGCAGGTGGTGCTGTGCTGCAACGGACCCACCACCCCGGCGATCCTGTCGCTGCCCGATGATCCCCAGTTCACCTATCTGGTGATGCCGGTTCAGATTCGTCAGTGATCGGCCGGTGAGCTTGCCGGAGCAACTGTTGCTGAGCGATCTGTTGCGGCGCCGTGTGCGCTGCGACCAGGGGCTCGATCATGGTGTTGGCTTCGTTGCCTGGATGCATCCTCCGGTGCATCGTCTGTTGGGTTGGGCGAGCCGGCCCTCCTCGTTTGGGCCGAAGCGAGAGGTCTGGCGTCTCAACCAGCTGCGTGGCCTTGGCGAGCTTGAGGTGCTTGTCAAAGGTGAACCTGCCCAAAGTGATCAGACCACCCTTGAGCGTTTGCCCACGCTGATGCAGGCCCAGTTGTTTGGTCTTGGCGATCAGCCCCTGGGAACGCTGGTTGATGCCGCGGTTGACCTGCGTACCGGTGCCATTCGCCATTACCTGGTCAGCCGCAGCGATCCGCGCCTGCCTGGCAGCAGTCGCTGGCGCCTGAGCCCGGAGCGGATCGACGATCAACGGCCTGGGCAGGTGTTTGCCCGATTGCAGGAGCTCGACGATTTGCCGCTGGCCCGCGCCAGTGTGCGCCAGGAGTTCATGCGCCGCTCGCGCCGTTGGCGCGACCAGGTTCAAGATCTGGGCGATCGTTTTGAGCAGAAGGTGGAAGGCTGGCTCGAAGACCCCCCTTGGCCTGAAGAGTCGCCACGGCAGCCGTTTGAGCAGGAGCCCTGGGACCAGGACGACTGGGATCAGGAGCCTGCGCAGCAGCCGAATCCTCGCTCGCGGCGATCGCACGAGCGGGCTTCACAGCCTGGAGACGACCCCTGGATCTGATACTGGAGGGCTGACGCCCGGCCACCGTGTTCGAGCCTGACTATCCCCTGGCCGAGGCTCTCAAGAAGGAGAACCTCTCCCAGGCCGATTACGACGAGATCTGCCGGCGTTTGGGGCGCGCCCCCAACCGGGCCGAGCTGGGCATGTTCGGTGTGATGTGGTCCGAGCACTGCTGCTACCGCAACAGCCGGCCGCTGCTGGCTGGTTTTCCGACCAGCGGCCCGCGCATCCTGGTGGGCCCCGGTGAGAACGCCGGTGTGGTGGACCTGGGCGAGGGCCAGCGCCTCGCGTTCAAGATCGAGAGCCACAACCACCCTTCGGCGGTGGAGCCGTTCCAGGGGGCGGCCACCGGCGTCGGCGGCATTCTGCGCGACATCTTCACGATGGGCGCCCGGCCGATCGCCCTACTCAACGCCCTGCGCTTCGGCCCCCTGGAGGATGAGCGCAATGTGGGCCTGATCGAGGGCGTGGTGGCCGGCATCGCCCACTACGGCAACTGCGTGGGCGTGCCCACCGTGGGCGGCGAGGTGGCCTTTGATCCCAGTTACAGCGGTAATCCGCTGGTCAACGCCATGGCCCTGGGGCTGATGGAAACCGAGGAGATCGTCTGCTCCGGCGCCCGCGGGGTGGGTTATCCGGTGGTCTATGTAGGCAGCACCACCGGCCGCGACGGCATGGGCGGCGCCAGCTTTGCCAGTGCCGAGCTCAGCGAGGCCAGCCTCGATGATCGCCCCGCCGTGCAGGTGGGTGATCCCTTTCTGGAGAAGGGCCTGATCGAGGCCTGTCTTGAGGCCTTCCAGAGCGGTGATGTGGTCGCCGCCCAGGACATGGGCGCCGCCGGCCTCACCTGCAGTTGCTCTGAAATGGCGGCCAAGGGCGGTCTCGGCATCGAGCTCGATCTTGATCGCGTGCCTGAGCGGGAGCCGGGCATGACCCCCTACGAGTTCCTGCTGTCTGAATCCCAGGAGCGCATGCTGTTTGTGGTGAAGCCAGGGCGTGAGCAGGCGCTGATGCAGCGCTTCACCCGCTGGGGTCTGCAGGCGGCTGTGGTGGGTCGTGTGCTGCAGGAGAACGTGGTCCGTGTTCTGCAGAAGGGACAGGTTGCCGCTGAGGTGCCTGCCAGCGCCCTGGCCGATGACACCCCGATCAACCACCACGACCTGCTCAGCGACCCCCCGGCCGACCTTCAGGCCCACTGGCGCTGGAGCGAATCCGATCTGCCGGCTGCCGGTGCGTCTGGCATCACCCCAGTCTCGGGTTCAAGGTCAGGGCAGCCCACCAGCTGGAGCGAGGCGCTGTTGGCCCTGCTCGATGACCCCACGATCGCTTCCAAGCGTTGGGTCTACCGCCAGTACGACCATCAGGTGCAGGCCAACACCGTGGTTCCCCCGGGTGGGGCCGATGCAGCGGTGGTGCGCCTGCGACCCCAGCAGGGTGATGGTTCCCTGCGGGCTTCAAGGCGCGGGGTGGCGGCTGTGGTCGATTGTCCCAACCGTTGGGTGGCCTTGGATCCCGAGCGCGGTGGCATGGCCGCAGTGGCCGAGGCGGCCCGCAACCTCAGCTGCGTGGGCGCCGAACCCCTGGCGATCACGGACAACCTCAATTTCCCTTCGCCTGAAACCCCCACGGGGTACTGGCAACTGGCGATGGCTTGCCGCGGCCTCTCGCAGGCGTGCACGGTGCTGGAAACGCCAGTCACCGGCGGCAATGTCTCGCTCTACAACGAGACCCGGCTGCCCGATGGCTCCATGCAGCCGATCCACCCCACCCCGGTGGTCGGCATGGTGGGTCTGGTCCATGACCTGAACCGCTTGTGCGGCCTGGCTTGGCGCCAGAGCGGCGATGCCATCTGGTTGCTCGGTGTCCCGCTCGACGCCGATGCAACTGCGCTGGATGCGCGGGTGTCCTTGGCGGGCAGCAGCTATCTCGAGGTGGTGCACGGCCAACTCACCGGTCGTCCGCCGCTGATCGATCTGGATCTTGAAAAGTCCGTTCAGGCAGCACTGCGTCAGGCGATTGCGGCTGGTCTCGTGGCTTCAGCCCACGATCTCAGCGATGGTGGCCTGGCCGTGGCTGCCGCTGAATCGTGCATGGCCTCGGGGCTGGGGGCCGCGCTGCAGCTGCCGGCTTCAGGCGTCCGCTTCGATCGTCTGTTGTTTGCTGAAGGGGGCGGCCGCATCGTGGTGAGCGTGCCCGCTGAGCACGATCAGGCCTGGCGCGCCCTGTTGGGCTCAGTGCCAGCTCAGCCGATCGGTGTGGTGACGTCCAGCCCCGAGTTGCTGATCAGCGCCGCTGATCAGCCCCTGCTCGCTGTGTCTAACAAGCAGCTGAGCCAGGTGTTTGAGCAGGGTTTGCCGCGGCGCATCGGCAGCGCTGTGCCACCCACGGCCTGAGGAATCCGCTTCATGCAGAATGCAATACGACGGTTGCCGCCGGGTTCTGTGGACGATGTCGTTTCCCCGTCCCTGACAGCCGCCTGGGGCACCAGCGTTGGTGATCGTCCCGACAAACCGGAAGAAGCCTGTGGGGTTTTTGCGGTGCTGGCAGCGAACCAGCCCGTGGCCAATCTCACCTACTTCGGGTTGTACGCCCTGCAGCACCGCGGTCAGGAATCGGCAGGGATCGCGGTTTTTGATGGTTCCAACCAGGTCCGCCTGCACAAGGACATGGGCCTGGTGTCGCAGGTCTTTGATCAGCTGGTGCTCGAGCGCCTCAGCGGTGAGCTGGCCATCGGTCACAACCGCTATTCGACCACCGGCAGCAGCAAGGTCTGCAATGCCCAGCCTGTGCTGTTGATGACCCGGCTGGGTCCCCTGGCACTGGCCCATAACGGCAACCTGGTCAATGCAGCTGAACTGCGCGAGTCACTGCTCGAGCACACCGACCAGTTCAACTCCAGCACCGATTCCGAGTTGATCGCCTTTGCGATCCAACAGGAAGTGAACCGCGGCAACGACTGGGATGGGGCCATCCGAGCGGCCGCTGCTCGCTGCCGTGGTGCTTTCAGCTTGGTGATCGGCACTCCCGAAGGCTTGTTTGCCTTGCGCGATGGCCACGGGATCAGGCCGTTGGTGTTTGGCCACCTTGGTGAGGTTGCCGATGCCCAGTGGGTGGTGAGCAGTGAAACCTGCGGGCTCGACATCATCGGCGCCGCCTATGACGACGATGTGCAACCCGGTGAGCTGATTCAGTTCCGCAAGGGCGATGCCACGGTGCATCGCGACCGCTGGTGCAGCGAACCCGCCAAGTTGTGCGTGTTCGAAATGATCTATTTCGCGCGTCCCGACAGTCGCTTCTTTGGTGAATCGCTCTACAGCTACAGGGTGCGCATCGGTGAGACCCTGGCGCGCGAAACCCCTGTCGATGCCGACATTGTCATCGGCGTCCCTGATTCAGGTATCCCTGCAGCCATTGGCTATTCGCAGCTGAGCGGCATTCCCTATGGCGATGGCCTGATCAAGAACCGCTATGTGGGTCGCACGTTCATTCAGCCCACCCAAGCCATGCGTGAGGCGGGCATTCGCGTCAAGCTCAATCCCCTGCCCGATGTGCTGGCCGGCAAGCGGGTGGTGGTGATCGATGACTCGATCGTGCGCGGCACCACCAGTCGCAAGCTGGTGGCAGCCCTGCGCGATGCCGGTGCCACCGAGGTGCACATGCGCATCAGCTCACCGGCGGTTACCCATCCTTGCTTCTACGGCATTGACACTGACACCCAGGACCAGCTGATCGCAGCCCGGCTCACGCTTGAGGAGATCAGCGCCCATCTGGGTGTTGATTCGTTGGCTTATCTCAGCAAAAAGGGCATGGTCGAGGCAGCCCAGACCCACGCATCGGAGTTCTGTACGGCCTGTTTTGACGGGGCCTATCCCATTGCCATGGATGACACGGTGAGTTCAAGCAAGCTGATGCTTGAGCCCGGGGGCTTGGCGGCTACGGTACTTCGCTGAGTCGGTCGCTGATCAGCGGCACCAGCTCGGTGATCTCCTGCTTGCTGGCCAAAGGCAGGCTTTGTCCTGGGCCTGATCCATCCTCCAGGGGGAGTTCAGTGGTGGCCAGGCGCAGGCTGGATGCATGGTCCGCCAGCCGAACACCGACGATGGCAGCGGCGTCGCTGACCAGATCCACCAGGCTGTCGTTGCGCTGCAGGAATTGCAAGCCGATCTGACCGAGGTCGCCACGCAGACAAGGACGCAGCTGGGCCACATCGAGCCGTTTGATCTGTCCCTGCCGGCTGGCCAGCAGCACGGCACCAGAGGGGCCCACCTCAGCAGCTCCAACAATGGCTTCACCGGGAAGTAGGCGCATCAGCACCGGCCCCTGGGCGGTGCGGCCCATGAGCGGCAGGTTGCTGTCGTTGACCGCCAGCCGCAGCAACCGGGCCGTTGAGCTGCCCACCACCACTTCACGGCCTTCGCGGCAGACCACCACCCGCTGCAGCTGAACCCCTTCTTTGAGCTTGAGCACCGTGGCAGCTCGGCCAGAAAGATCCTGAACGTCTTCGAGGGGAAGCCGTTTGAAACGGCCATCGCTGCTCAGCAGCCCAAGACTGATGCCTTCTCCACTGGGCAGCGGCAGCACCTGCACCACCGGATCGCCGTTGAGCCCATCGGGCAAGAAGCGCTCCAGATTGCCGGGTTGTTGCCCGGCAAACTCCCAACGCAACAAAGCCACCCTGCCGCTGGCCGTGAACGCCAGCAGCGCCGGTTGGCTGCTGATGCTCAGAATCAGCCGTGCCGGTGCTGCGTGATCACCCAGGGGGGCGGCTTCATCGAGATGCAGGCGGCCCAGCATCTGGGGCGTCACGATCTTGACGCTGCCGTCGCTCTGGATCAGCAGACGACTCTCGCTGCTCAGCGCAGCGAAGGCCTGTTGCCGTTGCAGTTCGGCATTGGGACGCACGGCTGCAGCCCGCTGGGCGACCAGTTCGTCGCCCCCTTCGATCAGGCGGGTGCGGCGCGGGGTGGCAAAGCGTTTCTTGAGTTGTTTGAGTTCGCCGATCAAGGTGTCGAGCAGGGCACCGCGGTCGTCCAACAGGTGGCGCAGGCGCAGTCGTTCCTGGCGCAGGTCACCGGCTTCCTGACGCAGGCTTTCCTGCTCCAGTCCCGTCAATCGGCGTAGTGGCATCGCCAAGACGGCATCAGCCTGACGTTCGCTCAGATCCAGATGCACCTGCAGGCTGGCGCGGGCACTGCCAGCGTCCCGTGCCTCGCTGATCATGGCGATCACGCGCTGCAGGGCATCGAGGGCCTTGATCAGGCCTTCGACCACCTCAAGCCGGTCCTCGCATTTCTTGAGGGCGTGGCGAGTGCGCCGGATCAGCGTCAGCTCGCGGTACTCGAGAAACTCCTGCAGCAGTTGCCGCAGGCTCAGCTGCACCGGCTGGCCGTTGACCAGGGCCAGCAGAATCGCGCCGAAGTTGCTCTGCAGCGAGGTGCGCCGCTGCAGATCGCCCAGCACCGTCTCAGCATTGGCGTCACGACGCAGTTCGACCACAATCCGCATGCCGTCGCGGTCGCTCTCGTCGCGAATGTCGGCGATACCCCCGATCTTGCCGTCGTTGACCTGCTCGGCCAATTTTTCGATCCAGCCCGCTTTGCTGAGTTGGTAGGGCAGCTCGGTGATCACCACGGCGCTGCGGCGGTGCCGTCCTTTGCCTGGCTGCACTTCTTCGATGTGGGCCACCCCCCGCATCGGAATGCTGCCGCGGCCGACCAGGTAGGTGTCGCGCACACCGCTGCCCGCCAGCACCTCGCCGCCGGTCGGAAAGTCCGGCCCAGGCACCAGCTCCAGCAGCTTGTCGTCGCTCAGATCGGGTTTGCGCACTAGGGCGATCAGTGCATCCACCACCTCACCGAGGTTGTGAGGTGGAATGTTGGTCGCCATGCCCACGGCAATGCCGGTGCAGCCGTTGAGAAGCAGAAACGGCAGTTGTGCGGGCAGCACCGTCGGTTCCTGCTGGGAGCCATCGAAGTTGGGCGCAAAGTCGACCGTGTCGTTGCCGATCTCATCGAGCATCGCCTCGTTGGCGATCGGCGCCAGCCGCGTTTCGGTGTAACGCATGGCCGCTGGCGGGTCGTCGTCGACCGAGCCGAAGTTGCCGTGGCCATCGAGCAGGGGGTTGCGGCTGGCAAAGGTCTGCACCAGCCGCACCAGGGCGTCATAGACCGCCTGGTCGCCATGGGGGTGGTACTTGCCGAGCACGTCGCCGACGACACGGGCGCACTTGCGGTAGGGCCGATCAGGGGTCAGCCCCAGCTCGTGCATCGCATACAGGATGCGCCGCTGCACGGGTTTGAGACCATCGCGCACGTCGGGCAGGGCGCGCCCGACAATGACGCTCATGGCGTACTCGAGGTACGAGCGCTGCATCTCCTGATGCAGGGCAATCGGCTGAATACGGGGGTCTTCGGAGCGCTCCTCGGCCATCCTGTGCTGCGATGTGAGGGCAGAAGGTGGCGCTCAGCCTACAGATCTTCTTCGGTCTGTCCTTCTGTTGAGGCGTTGGCGTTGGCGCGGTCGACCACGGGTTTGAGCTCTTGCTGCGCCAGGAGTTGCTGGGTCGCGGACCGCAGTTTCGGGCCCCACAGCTGGTCTTTCTGGTAGCTCTCGAGCACGTAGTTGGGTTCGCCATTGAGCGCTTCGCTGGCCAATCGAATCGCTTCGTCGCGCTGTTGGGGGCCCTGAGCAAACAGGCCGGCCGCTAGGGCCAGCATCGGTTCTGAGGCATCGGGCTTGATCTTCAGCGCGCGTCTGAGCCGTTTGATGGCCGCCGGGCGATCACCCTGTTCAAACAGCACCAGGGCCTGGTTGTTGATCGCTTCCCAGAAGTCAGTGCGCAGCGCCGCAGCCCGTTCGTACTGGTTCAGTGCTGCAGCCGAGTTGCCGCTGAGCAATTGGGCATTGCCCAGGTCGAAATGGGCTCCTGCGTTTCTGTTGTCGAGCTTGATGCCCTGCTCCAGCAGTCCAATGGCTTCTCTGGGTTTGCCATTGCGCAACGCCAATGAGCCTTCGGCAAACCAGATGCCCGCGTTACGCGGATCGAGTTGTTTGGCGCGGGTCAGTGAAACAGCCGCGTCCTTGTTCTGGTTGCTGCGCAGCTGTGCCTCGGCCAGCAACAGCCAGCCCCGTGGATCGGCGGGCAGCAACTGCACCGTCAGTGCAGCCAGACGCGCTGCATCGCCGGCCTGTCCCATGCGCAGCAGCCGCGCTGCGGCCTGAGCAATGCCGAGGCCTGCTCCCTCCAGTTCCTGCTCACGTGGTACGTACACATACGGAACCAGCGCATGCGCCGGCGCCAGAGGGGCGAGTGCGGCCGCGCTGCTGAGCAAACCAGCAGCAACAGCAGGGGGCAACCAGGTGCTGAGGGCCGCTGCAAACCCTGTGCGCCGCGCGCGCTCCGTCATGGCATCAAAAAGGGTCGTCTCAGCCTAGGGAGCGAATGTTGCGTCGCCACTGGGCTGGTTTGATGCGGCGCAGGGCAGAGGCCCGCAGCTGTTCATCCCACATCTGATCACTCCAGCCCAGGGCTTCGCCGGCTTGCAGGTTCAACACCCATGGCCGCGGCGCCGTGGCGCTGTCGCTGCTGCTGGGCGGTTGGCGGTTCCAGGGGCAGACCTCCTGGCAAATGTCGCAGCCCGCCACCCAGGGAGCCATCGCGGACGTGATCGCGGCCGGCAGGGTGTCAGCGCGGTTTTCGATGGTGTGAAACGCGATGCAACGGCGGCTGTCGACCACAAACGGCTCGACGATGGCTCCGGTTGGACAGGCGTCGAGGCAGGCGGTGCAGCTGCCGCACAGGGCTTCTGCCGGCTGGTCGGCTGGTAGGTCCAGCGTCATCAGCAGGTGACCCAGCAGCAGCCATGACCCGTGCTGGCGGTTGATCACGTTGCTGTGTTTGCCGATCCAGCCCAGGCCCGCTTCCTCGGCCCAGGCTTTGTCGAGCAGCGGAGCACTGTCGACGCAGGCACGCCAGCGCAGCCCGGGGCACTGCGCTTCGAGCCAGCGGCCAAGCTGGCGAAGGCGCTGATCGATCACCCGGTGGTAATCGCGGCCCCAGCCGTAACGCGCGATCGCCAGCGATCCGGGTTGCCGCTCTGCGGCGACGTAATAGTTGAGCCCGACCGCCAGCACACTGCGCACCCCCGGCAGCAGGGCCTCGATCTGCTGCCTGCGCGGATCGGCCATCCAAGCCATCTCCGCCTGGTGGCCCTGGTCGAGCCAGCGCTGCAGGGCTGCTGTGCGCAGCGGCACCCGCCTGGGCTGGCTGGCTGAGGCGATGCCAACCGGGGCAAAACCCAGCGCCCCGGCCTGCTGCTTGAGGGCTGCGGCGAGGGCTTCAGGATCCGTTGCGCTGGTTCTGGCAGAACTGGCCGCCACCCGTACAGTGCGAACCACATCCAGTCTGCTGTCTTCTGTCTGTGAGCTCTGCACCTGCTGCGCGTTTGACCCCCGTACTGCGTTGGATCGGCATCACCCTGGTGGTGTTGCTGGGCCTGCAGCTGTTTGTGCTGCTCACAGGCTGGAACTGGGGCGAAGAGAGCTACCGCCAGCTCTTTGTTCAGGTGGCGGTCAGTCAGTCCCCGATGGCCTTGGTTGGTCTGGTGTTGATGCTGCTGGCCGCCCGTCTGGATGGTTTCGGCGGTCGCACCCCTTTGCGCATCACCACCGGTGTGATCAGCGCTCTGCTGGCGATTGTGATGGTGGTGGCCGTGCCGGTTTCGATCAGCGGCGATCGGGCTCTGGTCGATCAGGCAGATCAGCAGCTGCAGGCGGGTTCAGCCCAGGTCGACATGATGCGCTCCCAGTTGGCTGGGGCCAGCCCTGAGGCCCTCGATCAGCTGGTCGAGCAGGCAGAGCAGGCCGGACAGCTGCCCGCCAAGGCTTCAGCTGAGCAGAAACGCTCCTTCGTCAAGGAGCTCATGGGTCGCCAGATCAAGCGGGCTGAGGATCAGCTCAGCCAGCAGCGCAAGGCCCGCGACATCACCGTCAACCAGCGTCGCATCGGCGGCACGGTCAGTGCAGTGGTGTTGCTCGTCGCGTTTGTGCTGATGGCCCTGGTTGCCCTGCTCTGACGGTCATCCCAACCGCAAGGCAGGCTGTTGCTCTCCCCCGTCTGGCTAAGTTGCAAGCTGGTCTCATGTGGTTGGCAGGGATTCACAGGTGGTGCCATCTAGTCCCAGACCCGATGAACCTTTGGGGGATCGTCTTCAGCAGGATCTGAAGAACGATCTGATCGCGGGCCTGTTGGTGGTCATCCCCCTGGCCACCACGATCTGGTTGGCCACGACAGTCAGCCGCTTTGTGCTGGCTTTTCTGACCTCGATTCCCAAGCAGTTCAATCCGTTCAACACCCTCAACCCGGTGTTGCAGGAGCTGATCAACCTCGGCGTGGGTCTTTTGGTGCCCTTGCTCGGCATCCTGCTGATCGGCTTGATGGCCCGCAACATCGTCGGCCGCTGGTTGCTTGAGTTCGGTGAGGGAACACTGCTGCGCATTCCCCTGGCCGGCTCTGTTTACAAGACCCTCAAGCAGTTGCTGGAAACCTTTCTGCAGAGCAATTCCAGCCGTTTCCGCCGGGTTGTTCTGGTCGAGTACCCCCGCGAAGGTCTCTATTCCCTTGGATTTGTGACCGGCGAACTGGCCAGCTCCCTGCAGAGCGGTTTCGGCGAAACCATGTTGAGTGTGTTCATTCCCACCGCTCCCAATCCGACCACCGGTTGGTATGCGGTCGTGCCGGAGCGATCGGTGCGCGATCTGGACATCTCCGTGGAGGATGCCTTCCGCACGATCATCTCGGCCGGCATCGTCAGCCCCGATGATCGCCAGCCCGTGTCCAACCGCAGCTTCTCCAGCCTGCTGGCGCAGTTGCGGGCTCCCCAGCTCTCCTGATGCAGAGTCGAACCCTCGCCCGCGAACTGGCGCTGCTGATGCTGGGCCAGATCAGTGATCGCGATGAGCGTCAGGCCGAAACGGCCCAGCGGGAGCTTGCTGACAGTGCCCTCAGTGAGCTGTTGCATCGTGCGCTTGCCGGTTTGCAGGAGCACGTGCGCGAAGCCCTGGATCACTCTGCTGATGATTTGCAGAACGCCCAGCAGGCTCTGCTCGATAGCGAATTGCAGGACGCTGGCCAGAGCGCTCAGGAGCAGCAACTTCCCAAGGTGCGCAACCATCTGCGCGAGGGATTGGCGTTGGCTGAATCAGCGCTCAATCGCCTGTCGGCAGGTCTCGAATTGCCGCGCTTGCTGATGCTGGCGGATCAGCAGGAGGTGCGCCGCGAGGCCATCGCCCGCACCAGGGCGGTTCTGCAGAACAGGCAGCAGCTTGATCAGCGCCTCGATCAGGTGATGGAGGGTTGGCGCCTGATGCGTCTGCCTCGCATCGATCGCGACATCCTGCGGTTGGCGGCCGTTGATCTGGAGACCTTCGGCACGCCGGCTGCTGTGGTGTGCAACGAAGCGGTTGAACTGGCCCATCGCTACAGCGATGAGCAGGGCCGCCGCATGATTCATGGGGTGTTGCGCCGCTTCACCACCGCTGAGTCACGCGCCTGAGCCCACCCAAAGCCATGGTTTACGACTGGTTCAATCGCACGGCAGCCGAAGACGGTGACGAGGCTCCGCAGCAGGATGCACCTCCAGCTGAAGCGCTGAGCTCCGCTGAAGCAGCAGTCGACACCGATTCACTGGCCTGGGCCAAGGAGGCCTATGCCCGGCTCAAGGCCCAGCAGGAGGCGGCCAAGGCGGCCCCAGCGGCTCCAGTGCAGGCTCAAGCAGAACCTGTGGAGCTGGCTGAAGCAAGGCCGGCACCGCAGCCTGAGCCCCAGCCCGAGCCCGAGCCTGAACCCGAACCCGAACCCGAACCCGAACCCGAGCCTGAACCCGCCCCTGCTCTTGCGCCCCTGTCACTGCTTGAGCAGGCCCCCGCCCCTGTCACTGCTTGAGCAGGCTGCAGCCCAGCGCGCAGAACGCCAACAGGCGCTGCTGGTCGATACCCCTGCCCCCCGTGCAAGCGAAGCCCAGGACGTCAGTGATGAGCCCAGTCTTGGGGCGTTTGATGAAAGTTTCACCTGGTCGGCCGAGGTGCTTGCCGCCCAGGGCAAACGGGCCGATCAGATCTCGCTCGAAGAGATCGACTGGCTCGCAAAATTGCGCCAGGGCCTGGAAAAGACCCGCCAGGGGTTCGTCACCCAGCTGCTCGAGAACCTGGGCGACGATCCGCTGTCGCCGGAAACCCTTGATGAACTTGAGACGGCGCTGCTGCGTGCCGATGTGGGTGTGCAGGCCACCGACCAGGTGCTCGATGCCCTGCGCAAGCGGCTCAACGCTGAGGTGGTGGATCCGGCCGAAGGCATTCGTTTTCTCAAGGAACAACTGCGCGCTTTGCTCGATGCGCCGATCCAGCGCTGCGCGCAGCCCCTGTTGGCACCCCAGCGAGGTCGCCTCAACGTGTGGTTGATGGTGGGCGTCAACGGCGTCGGCAAGACCACCACCTTGGGCAAGCTCGCCAACCTGGCGGTGCGCAGCGGCTACAGCGCCCTGATCGCCGCAGCCGACACCTTCAGGGCCGCGGCTGTGCAGCAGGTGCAGGTCTGGGGTGAGCGCAGCGGCGTGCCGGTGATCGCCAACCCCAGTGCCAATGCTGATCCAGCTGCGGTCGTCTACGACGCCATCGGCGCCGCCCAGGCCAAGGGCACCGAGCTGGTTCTGGTGGACACGGCCGGTCGCCTGCAGACCAAACACAACCTCATGGAGGAGCTCGCCAAGGTGCGCCGCATTGTCGACAAGCTGGCTCCGGAGGCGGCCGTTGAATCGCTGTTGGTGCTCGATGCCAGCCAGGGTCAGAACGGCCTCAAGCAGGCGATGGCGTTTGCCAACGCCGCTGGACTGACCGGCGTGGTGATCACCAAACTCGACGGCAGCGCCCGCGGCGGTGTGGCTCTGGCGGTGGCGTCGGAGGCTGATCTGCCGATTCGCTTCATCGGTGCTGGTGAGGGCATCCGCGATCTGCGCCCCTTCAACAGCTTCGAATTTGTTGAGGCGCTGCTCTCGGGCTGAGCGCTCAAAACATCGCTACCCTGCGGGTCGCTGCCGCTGACGGCCGTGTGGACGGCCTCAGAATCTCTGCGTCAGCTCCTTGACAGCCTCAGCAAGGAGCAGCGCCGCAACCAGGACCTGCTGGTGTCGTTGGCGTTCGCCCTGCGCAGCTTCACCAATCTGGCTCGCTTCCTTGAGCTGGTGCCTCTGCTGGCGGTGCGTTTGGTCGAGGCCGAAGGGGCGCTGCTGGTGGTGCTCCACGATGACGGGCGGCTCTGGCGCGAGCAGCTGCAGGCCACGGCGTCTGAGCGCTGTGCAGAGGTGTTGCGCCAGCTCGCGCTGATCGAGGATCGTGAGCTGCAAGAGTTCAGCGGCGAAGAGGCGCTGACCCGTTTTCTTGATGCCCGGGTGGCCCGCAGCTTGCCCGCAGCCCAGCTGTTTGCCACCACCATCGCCTGTCGCGGCCAGGGCCGGGGCAGGTTGTATGTGTTCAGCACCAGGCCTGGTTTCAGCTGGAGCGATGTGCATCGTCGTCATGTGCAGCTGGTTGCCGATCTGACGGCGGTCGCCCTCGAACACGATGCCCTAGAGCAGCAGATCCGTCGTCACGAGCGCCTCGACCGCCAGCTCAGCACCGGTGCGCAGATCCAGGCCCAGTTGCTGCCCGATCACTGCCCTGTGATCGAGGGGGTGGAGCTGGCTGCGCGCTGTCGGCCGGCGTTTGAGGTCGGCGGCGATTACTACGACTTCATTCCCATGCGCCCGCAGCTCAGTGGCCGCCGGCGTGAGCAGGGGCGTTGGGCCCTGGTGATGGGCGATGTGATGGGCAAGGGCATCCCGGCGGGCCTGCTGATGACCTTGCTGCGGGGCATGTTGCGCTCAGAGGTGCTGAGCGGCCATGAGCCGGGTCGCATCCTGCATGACCTCAATGCCATGGCGCAGGAGGACCTGGCCCAGTCGCACCGCTTTGTGACCCTCTTTTATTCCGATTACGACCCCCGCACCCGCCTGCTGCGCTACGCCAATGCCGCCCACAACCCGCCGTTGATCTGGCGCCGCCAGAGCGCTCAGGTGGAGCGGCTCGATGCGGCCGGGCTGTTGATCGGTCTGCAGGGCGAGGCCGACTACAGCAGCCAGCAGCGCGTGCTTGATCCAGGTGATGTCCTGCTGTACTACACCGACGGTGTCACCGAAGCGGTGGGCTTCAGCGGTGAACGGTTTGAGGAAACCCGCCTGGCTGCGGCCCTTGAGCAGATCTGCCGCTCGGGTGCTCAGGCTCAAGCGATTCTTGAGCAGCTGTTTGCGCGTCTGGATCGGTTCGTCGGCGCTGATCGCTCGCTTGAAGACGATGCCTCGATGGTGGTGCTCAAGGTTGATGAGGCTGTTTCGTTGCCGCCGCTGGCCTGAGGCCGTCGTTGACGCCCCAATGGCAAGCTGACTGCAGCAGAGGGCTCCGGGAGCGAGCGGGCATGGCAGTCGATTCCTCCAGCTCCGCCTGGAGTCAGCGCTTTGAACAGGGCCTGCATCCGGCGATCGAGCGCTTCAACGCGTCGATTGGCTTTGACATCGCTCTGCTGCAACAGGATCTCGACGGTTCGGTGGCCCATGCGCGCATGCTGGGCGCCTGCGGCGTGATCGAGCCGGCTGAGGCCGAGGCGATCATCACCGGGCTCGAAACCATCCGCAGCGAAGCGGCTGCCGGAGCGTTCAACCCTGCTCTTGCCGACGAGGACGTTCACTTTGCGGTTGAACGTCGCTTGATTGCCTTGATCGGTCCGGTGGGCAAGAAACTGCACACAGGGCGCTCGCGCAACGACCAGGTAGGCACCGACGTGCGTCTGTGGCTGCGTGCTCAGATCGATGCCATCGACATCGATCTGCTGCGCTTCGAGCGGGCTCTGCTCGATCAGGCCGAGCGCCATGCAGACACCCTGATTCCCGGTTACACCCATTTGCAGCGGGCTCAGCCGCTGTGCCTGGCCCACCATTTGCTGGCCTACATCGAGATGGCCGAGCGCGACCGTCAGCGGCTTGCCGATGTGCGTCGCCGCGTCAACATCTCACCGCTGGGGGCGGCGGCGCTGGCAGGGACCCCGGTGCCGATCGACCGGCGCATGACCGCCCAGGAGCTGGGCTTTGCGCAGATCTACACCAACAGCCTCGATGCGGTCAGCGATCGTGACTTTGCCGTTGAGTTCATGGCCGCAGCTTCGCTGGTGCTCGTGCACCTGAGCCGGCTCAGCGAGGAGGTCATCCTGTGGGCCTCCGAGGAGTTCGGCTTCGTGTCCTTGAGCGATCGCTGCGCCACCGGCAGCAGCCTGATGCCGCAGAAGAAAAACCCCGATGTGCCCGAACTGGTGCGTGGCAAGAGCGGCCGGGTGTTCGGCCACCTGATGGGCCTGCTCACCATGATCAAGGGCCTGCCTCTGGCCTACAACAAGGACTTCCAGGAAGACAAAGAAGCCCTCTTCGACGGGGTGCGCACCGTGCGCGACTGCCTTGAGGCCATGGCCATTCTGTTTGAGGAGGGTTTGGAGTTCAGGCCCCAGCGCCTTGAGGCCGCGGCGTGCAGCGATTTCTCCAATGCCACCGATGTGGCTGACTATCTGGTGGCCAAAGGGGTTCCGTTCCGCGAGGCGTATCAACTGGTGGGCGGTCTGGTCAAAACCTGCCTGGCCGAAGGCGTGCTGCTGCGTGATCTGCCGCTGGCGCGTTGGCAGCAGTTGCATCCTGCGATTGCCGCTGACATTGCTGAGGCCATCGCTCCGCGTCAGGTGGTGGCTGCCCGCCGCAGTGAAGGCGGCACCGGATTTGAACAGGTGCAACAGCAACTGCAGCAGATTCGCTCTCGGCTCGGCAGAGCCCCCCAGGCGACTTAGGCTGCACAGGTTGTGTGCTGTCTGGGTCTGCTTGGCGGGCCTTTCGCTTCGTGAGCATCTTTGTTGGCAATCTTCCGTTCCGCGCCGAGCAGAACGATGTCGCCGAATTGTTTTCGCCCTTCGGCGAGGTGGTGAACTGCTCGTTGCCGCTTGAGCGCGACACCGGTCGCAAGCGCGGCTTCGCCTTTGTCGAAATGGTCGATGAAGAGAGCGAAGGCCGGGCCATCGACGCCCTCCAAGGCGCCGAGTTGATGGGCCGGCCCCTGCGCATCAACAAGGCCGAGCCCCGCAGTTCCGGCGGCGGCGGTCCCCGTCGCGGTGGTGGCGGTGGTTATGGCGGTTCCGGCACCGGCGGTGGCTATGGCGGCGGTGGCGGCTACAGCCGTGGTGGTGGTGGTGGCGGCTATGGCGGTGGCGGCGAGCGCAGCTCCGGTGCCCGCGGTTGGGAAGATCGCAGCTATGGCGGCGGTGGTGGCGGCGGCGGTTACGGCGCGTCCGACAGTTTTGATGCCGGTCGCACCCGCAGGCGCCGCAGCAGCGGCTCCGACGCTGATGGCTATCCCGGGGCTGAAGGCTGATCCGGCCGCCCCTTGCTGGGTGCAGTGAGCGTGCCTAGAGGCCTCGCTCCTCGAGTTGCAGGGCCGCGCGCTCCAGCACCTCAGGGCCTGCGCTGCGTGCTCCTGCCTCCCGGGTGAGCTGGGCTCTCCAGTGGCGCGCGCCGGGGACCCCCTCGACCAGATGCACCAGGTGCCGCGCCATGGCCCACAGCCGCCCGCCCTGCTGTTGCCACTGGCGGGCATGGGGAACCAGCCCCCGCACCACCGTTGACGCCTTGGGCACGGTTGGGCAGGTGCGCCCATGGATCAGCCGATCCACCGCAGCCCAGCGCAGCGGATGGGCGTAGGCGGCGCGGCCCACCATCACTCCATCGACGTGTTGCAGCTGGCTGAGGCAATCATCGACGCTGTCCAGTCCCCCGTTGAGTTCAATCGTCAGGGCTGGGCGCTCCTGTTTGAGCCGGTGCACCAGGTCGTAGCGCAACGGCGGAATCGTGCGGTTCTGCTTGGGGTCAAGGCCATCGAGCCAGGCTTTGCGTGCATGCACCGCAAAGCGCCGGGCTCCCCCGCTCGCCACGATGTCGACAAAGCGCAGCAGGTCCGCGTAGCTGTCGAGCGCGTCGATGCCGATCCGGTGTTTGACGGTGACCGGCAGACCGCTGGCGCGGCCCATCGCCTCCACACAGGCTGCCACCCGCTCAGGATCGGCCATCAGGCAGGCGCCGAAGCGTCCCTGCTGCACCTTTTCGCTGGGGCAGCCCACGTTGAGGTTGACTTCGTCATAGCCCCGTTCAGCTGCCAGCTCGGCTGCCTCAGCCAGCAGGCTCGGCTCGTCGCCACCAAGCTGCAGCGCCAGGGGGTGTTCGATCGGATCAAAGCCGATCAAACGCTCGAGCCGGGCGCTGCGACTGGCGCTGTCGGGGTCGCGCCTGGCATGGTGCAGCGCCTGGGCCACCACCATTTCGGTGTACAGCAGGCTGGCCTGGCTGATCTGCCGCATCAGCACCCGGAAGTGCCGATCCGTGCAGTCCAGCATGGGCGCCACACTGAAGCGGTAGGCCTGGCTCATCGCTCCATGCTGCCCAACCATGCTCCCTGATCAGGTTTCGGTGTTGGTCGCTGGCGGAGGTGCCTCCGGTTTCATGGCGGCCATCGCTGCTGCCGAGGCCGGTGTGGCCGATGTGCACCTGCTCGAGGCCACCGCTGAGCCGTTGCAAAAGGTGCGCATCAGCGGTGGTGGCCGCTGCAACGTGACCCATGCCTGTTGGGACCCACGCGCCTTGGTGGTCCATTACCCCCGCGGGAACCGGGCCCTGCGCGGCCCGTTTTCCCGGTTTGCCACCGGTGATGCGGTCGCCTGGTTTGACGATCACGGCCTGCAGCTGGTTGAGGAAGCCGATGGACGCCTGTTTCCGCGTTCCAATTCCTCTGAGTCGGTTGTCGCGACCCTGCGCCAGGCCGCCCAGCGGGCTGGCGTACGGGTTCATACCGCGCTGGCGTTGCAACAGGCGCATCCGATCCCAGCGGGCTTCCGTTGCACGTTGCGCGCTGCTGCAGACAGTCCAACCAAGCAGCACCAGCTCCTGTGCAAGCGGCTGGTGCTTGCCACAGGCGGCCATCCCAGTGGCCGTCATCTGGCAGCAGCACTGGGCCACAGCATCGTCACCCCGGTGCCGTCGCTGTTCAGTCTCACCCTGGCTGAGCCGTCATTGCGCGAGCTGGCGGGTGTGGCCATGGATCCTGTGGACCTGCGGCTCACGATCTGTGGCGCCGATGGCCGCTCTGAGCTCCACCGGCAGCGCGGTGCGGTGCTGATCACCCATCAGGGGCTCAGCGGGCCTGCGTTGCTGCGGCTCACCGCCTTTGCCGCGCGTGACCTCAAGCAGGCGGGTTACCGGGGCGAGCTGGTGGTCAACTGGGCCGCTGGGCTCCCCCCTGAGCAGCTCGATCAGCAGCTCGATCAGTTGCGTCAGCAGCAGGCCAGACGTCAACTGGGCAGTTGGCGTCCCTGGAGCAGCCTCAGCCGCCGCCTCTGGCTGCATCTGTTGCAGGCCAGTGGCATCGATCCCCAGGGGCGTTGGGCTGACCTGCGCCGCGGACAGCAGCAGGCTCTGCTGCAGGCCCTCAGCGCCAGCCGCTATGCCGTGATCGGGCGCGGCCCGTTTGGCGAGGAGTTTGTCACCGCAGGTGGGGTTGAGCTGGGTGAAATCAACCTCGCCACCATGGAAAGTCGTTGCTGCCCGGGCCTGCAGATCGTGGGTGAGCTGCTCGATGTCGACGGCATCACCGGCGGCTTCAATTTCCAGCACTGCTGGACATCGGGGTGGTTGGCGGCTCAGGCCCTGGCTGCAGCGACGACGCTGCCAGGAGCGTCTATTTGATCTGCTCGAAGATGCCGAACATCGGCAGATACATCGCCAAAAGAATTGAGCCAACAATGCCGCCCACGATCACAATCATGGCTGGCTCCAGCATCGACGTGATCGCTTTGACGGTTGCTGAGACCTCGTCTTCGTAGAAATCTGCGACCTTTGAAAGCATGGCGTCGAGTTCGCCGGTTTCCTCACCGATCGCCAGCATGCCGATCGCCATGTCTGGAAACACGTTCTTGCTGGCCAGCGCGATGCTCAGCGGGATGCCCTGGGTGATGTCTTCGCGGCTGGCGTTGATGGCATCGCAGATGATCGCATTGCCGGTGATCTCCCGCACGATCTCGAGCGCCATCAAAATCGGCACTCCGGCGCGGGTCAACGAGCTGAAGGTGCGGCAAAACTGTGCGGTTGCGGTTTTCTGGATCAGGTCGCCAAACAGAGGGATCTTCAGGATCAGGGCGTCCACTTTGCGCCGCCCGATCGGCGTGGCGTAGAAGCGGCCGAACAGAACAACAGCAGCGACGATCACACCAACAATCAGAAAGGCTGCCGGTGAACGCAGAAATTTGCTCAGATCAATCATCAGCTGCGTGAACAACGGCAGCTCAGCGCCAAGGTCATCAAAGATGTCGGCAAAGGTGGGAATCACGAAAATCGTCATTCCCAAAAAAACCAAAATCGCAATGAACAGAACAGCAACCGGGTAGCCGAGGGCCCCTTTGATCTGGTTCTGCAGCTTGGCGTTGTCCTCGAGCAGTTTGGCCAGCCGCCGCAGCGATTCATCGAGCACGCCGCCCGCCTCACCCGCTTCGACCATGGCGATGCTGAGCTTGTCAAACACCTTGGGCCATCGCCGCATCGCAGGACCGAGGGCAACGCCCTGGTTCACGTCCAGGGTGATCGCTTCAAGTGCCCGTTTGAACAGCGGGATCGTCTGCTGTTGGGCGACCAGCTCAATCGCACGCACGATCGGTACACCCGCATCCACCATGGCCGCGAGCTTGTTGGCGAACACCGCCTTCTCGCGGATGCCGGGTTTTTTCTCGGTGAGGTTGGCGAGCGCCTGGCTCAGCCCTGATTGTTTGGCGGTCTGCTCCTTGGCGCGTTGGCTGCCGACCGATGCCTCGGCCTTGCGATCGATGCTGTCGGCCTGAATGCCCCTGCGCCTGAGATCACGCCGCGCCGACACCGCGTCGACGGCTTCAAGCGTCATCGTTTCAGTCTTGCCGCGACTGTTCTTGAAGGTGGCGACAAAAGCTGGCACGACCGTTACTGCAGCTGGTTCACCAGGCGCTTGAGCTCTTCCGGCTTGCTGGTCTTGTTGACGGCCTCTTCCAAGGTGATGTCCTTGTTCAGCACCAGATCGGTCAGGGCCTTTTCCAGGGTCTGCATGGCGTTCTGTCCGCCGGTCTGGATCTGGGAGTACAGCTGAGCGGTCTTGCCCTCGCGAATCAGGTTGGCGATGGCCGGAGTGTTGATCATGATCTCCTGAGCCATCACCCGTCCGAACTGTCCGGGCTGTGGGTTGTGCCGTTTGCAGAGGGTCTGCGCGAACACCGCCACCAGGCTGTTGCTGAGCTGCACCCGGATCTGGGTCTGCTGTGCTGCGGGGAAGACATCCACCATGCGGTCGACGGTCTGCGCGGCGGAGCTGGTGTGCAGGGTGCCGAACACCAGGTGCCCTGTTTCGGCGGCGCTGATCGCCAGTTGAATCGTCTCCAGGTCACGCATTTCGCCGACGAGAATCACGTCGGGGTCTTCGCGCAGGGCCGCGCGCAACGCGTTGGCAAAGCTGCGCGTGTCTTCATTCACCTCGCGTTGGTGAAACACGCTGCGGCTGCTGGTGTACACAAACTCGATCGGATCTTCAATCGTGAGGATGTGCTCAGCGCGGGTTTGGTTGATGTGCTCAAGAATCGCCGCAAGGGTTGTGGTTTTACCGGAACCAGTTGGCCCTGTCACAAGCACCAGCCCCTTGGGCATGCGGCTCATCTCTTCGACGACAGGCGGAAGCCCCAGGCTGTCGAGCGAGGGGATCTTGCTGCCCAGGGCCCGCAGACAGGCGGCGTAGCTGCCTTTTTGGCGGTAGACATTGACGCGAAAACGTCCCACTCCGCGCAGGCCGTAGGAGCAGTCGAGCTCCCAGTTCTGCTCAAGCTGTTTGCGTTGGCTGTTGTTGAGCAGGGTGAAAATCAACCGGTTGCAGCTTTCCTCATCCAGCACCTCGTCGTGCATGGGCCGCAGCTGCCCGTTGAAGCGGCCGTAGGGAGGCAATTCAGCGCTCAGATGCAGATCGCTTCCGCCGTTGCTGACGAGCTGCTCCATCAGCTCTTCCATCGCAAGTGCCATGGCCGCCGCCTATCGACTGGTGAGACAGTAAGGGCATTCCAGCCACTCGTCTCGCATTCCGCCACCGCATCCTTTGCACGTGAGGCTGTTGAGTGCTCTGACCCGTTGTTCCGATTCCAGGCCTGAATCGGTCAGCAGCATGCGCTCCACTTCGTCGAGGGTGGTGTGGCCTTCGCGGACCAGGTCCAGTCCATAGCCGAGCAGCGATTTCATGCCGTTCTCCAGTGCAAGGCGACGCAACTGGTCGGTGCTGGCGCGCTTGGCCGTGGCGGCGGCGAGGGCTTCGTTCATGCGCAGCACCTCGTAGACGCCAACCCGGCCCTTGTAGCCCGACCCCTGGCAGCGGCTGCAGGTTCCAGCGCTGCCAGGCGGGCTCGTCTTGGCACGGAAAAAGGTCACGTTGGTCTCGGCGCTGGCCAGCAGGCCAAAGCGACTGAGCTCCTCGGGGCTGGGGCGATAACTGTCGCGGCACTGGCTGCAGACGCGGCGCAACAGGCGCTGCGACACGATGCCAAGCAGCGAGGCGCTCACCATGAACGGTTCGACGCCCATTTCGTCGAGGCGGGCGATCGCACTCGGGGCGTCATTGCAGTGCAGGCTGGTCAGCACCAGGTGACCGGTGAGTGCGGCTTCGATCGCCGTCTTGGCCGTCTCGAGATCGCGGGTCTCCCCCACCAGCAGCACATCCGGGTCCTGGCGCATGAAGGCCCGTAGCGCTGTGCTGAAGTCGAGTCCCTTGTCCCGGTTCACCTGGGTCTGGGTGATGCCCGGCAGGGTGTACTCGATCGGATCCTCCACCGTTGAAATGTTGATGCCGGGGCTGTTGCGCTCCGCCAGCAGCGAATAGAGGGTGGTGGATTTGCCGGATCCGGTCGGGCCGGTCACCAGAATCATGCCGAAGGGTTTGGCGCCGATCTCACGCACCATGGCCCGCGATCCGGGGCTGGTGATCAAGGTGTCGAGGCCGAGCTGGGTGGCTGAGCTGTCCAGCAGGCGCATCACCACCTTTTCGCCGTGGCGGCTGGGCAGGGTGCTGACGCGAAAGTCACGCTTTTTGCCTTTGTACAGCCTGCGGATCCGGCCGTCCTGCGGCATCCGCCGTTCGGCAATGTCGAGGTCCGCCATGATCTTGAAGCGGGAGGTCACAGCCGGAATCAGGGTTTTCGGCAGGTCCTCAAAGTGTTTTTGCAGCACCCCATCGAGGCGAAAACGCACCTCCAGGCTCTGCTCCTGGGGTTCGACATGGATGTCGCTGGCGCCACTGTCGATCGCTTCGATCAAGATTCGATCCACCAAGCTCACCACCGGCGACGCATTGGCAACCGATGAGGAAGCTTCCAGGTCTTCGATTTCCCTGACTTCCTCGAGCTGGGGTCCGTCGCTGGGCAGATCGAGCTGGTCGATGATCGAGCGGGCGGCTTGCACAGCACTGACGCTGCTCACCGCTGTGGTGTCGCTCGGCTCCTCCAGCACTGCTGCTGGGGTCGGTTCTGCGGCGGCCGCCTCTGGCGTGTGAGTCTCCAGGGCAGCGCTGATGTCGCCAGCCAGGGCCAGCTTCAGTTCGCCCGCCACGCCACGGCCTGCCAATTCAGCGATCAGGGCCTGGCGCTCGTCGCTGCTCCAGTGGGTCGGAACGGCGATGCTTGCCGAGCCGTTCTGCCGTTGCAGGGGCAGGGCTCCAAGTTCCCTGGCCCGCTCCACAGTCAGCAATCCGGCCGGGCCCAGCAGCTGCGGATCAGCACCATCCAGTTCGGCTGGCTGCAGCACCGGCTCGCGCAACAGCAGTTCCACCTCAAGCCGTTGCTGCTCGGCAGTGGTGGCATCGGGTACCGGCCGACGGGTCGTCAGGGTCATGATCACAAGAGGTGCGGGCTTCCGCCGCTTGTGGGAGGCGGCCCCTGCGCTCCAACATGTCTAAATCCGATTGTTGTGGGCGTCAGCATGCACGGTGAGAGTTTTGACGGTGGCGTTGACCCCCAGAGCGCTCAACAGGCCGTTGACCCGAGCGAGGACATGGCCTCCTCGCCGATGAGCGACCTTGATGGCCAAGCCCCTGCGGCGTCGCAGGAGCCCCAGGACAGCGCCGAGGATCAGCCTGGTGACCCGGCCGCCAGGGTCGCTCAGCTTGAGCAGGAGTTGGCGGGCCTCAAAGAGCAGCACGACAACCTCAACAGCCAGTACATGCGCCTGGCTGCCGATTTCGACAATTACCGCAAGCGCCAGAGCCGCGATCTGGAGGATCAGCGCTTGCAGATCACCTGCACCACGCTCTCAGAGATCTTGCCCGTGGTCGACAACTTCGACCGCGCCCGCCAGCAGCTCAACCCTCAGCATGAAGAGGCCCAGTCGCTGCATCGCAGTTACCAGGGGCTCTACAAGCAGCTGGTCGATGTGTTCAAGCAGCTGGGCGTTGCGCCGATGCGTGTCGAGGGAGAACCCTTCGATCCGATCCTGCATGAGGCGGTGCTGCGCGAGCCCAGTGATCAACACCCTGAAGATGTGGTGATCGAAGAGCTTCAGCGCGGCTACCAGCTCAATGGCCGCGTGCTGCGCCATGCCCTGGTCAAGGTGTCCATGGGTCCGGGGCCTGCATCCGGCAGCGCGGTTGAAGCAGCTGAACCCCCTGCCCAGGAGCAGGCCGACTGATGGCCGATTACTACGAGCTGCTGGGTGTCGGCCGCGATGCCGATGCCGACACCCTCAAGCGGGCGTACAGGCGCCTGGCGCGCCAGTACCACCCAGACGTCAACAAGGACCCTGGCGCCGAGGACCGCTTCAAGGAGATCGGCCGTGCCTATGAGGTCCTGAGCGATCCCCAGACGCGGGCCCGGTACGACCAGTTCGGCGAAGCCGGTCTCGGCGGTGGTGGTGGCATGCCCGACATGGGCGACATGGGCGGCTTTGCCGACCTGTTTGAAACGTTTTTCAGTGGCTTTGGTGGGGGTATGGGTGGCGGCGCCGCCCAGCAGCGTCGCCGCGGGCCGCGGCAGGGTGACGATCTGCGCCTCGATCTGGGCATCACCTTTGCCGAGGCGATCTTTGGGGTCGAAAAGGAGGTGCAGTTGCGTCACCTCGAAACCTGCGGCAGCTGCAGTGGTTCAGGGGCCAAGGCCGGCAGCGGTCCGGTGAGCTGCGGGACCTGCGGCGGGGTGGGCCAGGTGCGCCGCGCGACACGCACCCCCTTCGGCAGCTTCACCCAGGTGGCACCCTGTCCGAGCTGCGACGGCGCCGGCCAGGTGATTGCCGATCCCTGCAGCGCCTGCGGCGGCCAGGGATTGCAGCAGGTGCGCAAGAAGCTGCGCATCAACATTCCTGCCGGGGTCGACACCGGCACCCGGTTGCGCGTGGCCAACGAGGGCAATGCCGGTCCGCGTGGCGGCCCGTCAGGGGATCTCTATGTGTTTCTGAATGTTCAGAACCATCCCCACCTGCGCAGGGATGGACTGCAGATCCACTCCGAGATCAGCCTCAGTTATCTGCAGGCAATCCTCGGCGACACCATCGAGGTCGAGACCGTCGATGGCACAGAACCCCTCGACATACCCCCTGGCACCCAGCCTGGTGCCGTGCTCAGCCTCAACGGCAAGGGAGTGCCCAAATTGGGCAATCCTGTGGCCCGGGGCAACCATCAATTCACGGTCAAGGTGCAGCTGCCGACCAAACTCAACGCCGAAGAGCGCGCACTGCTTGAAGAGCTCGCCGGGCATCACAGCCGCAAAGGACACAAGCATCCGCACAAGAGCGGTCTGTTCGGCGGTCTGTTCTCTCAGCACGACTAGGCCGTGAGCGAGGCTGCCCCGGCTGTTGATCTGGACCTGCGCGGAACCCCCTGCCCGCTCAACTTCATCCGCACCAAGCTGGCCCTGGAGCGCCTGGTGCCTGGGGCCCAGCTCAAGGTTGCCCTCGATTGCGGCGAGCCTGAGCAGATGGTCAGCGAGGGTGTCGCCCATGCCGGACACGCCGTGGCCTCTGTGCCCCATCCGCATGACCCCAAGGCGGTCGTGCTGGTGATTGATCCCTGTGGCTGAGCCGGCCAGCCGCCGCGGACGCGTGGTGGCGCTGCTGGCCAATTTCTGCTGGGTTGAGCTCGATCAACCGGGCCCTGATGGCATTCAGCGTCTGCTGTGCACGCGCCGCACGCGCCTGAGCAAAAGCGGTCAGAGCATCTGCGCGGGCGACTGGGTCACGGTCGACGGCATCGACTGGCCTGCGGCGCGGGGGGCGGTGGCGGCGGTGGAACCGCGTGGGCTGCAGTTGACGCGCCCGCCTGTGGCCAACATCACGCGGGTGGTGGTGGTGGTGGCCCTGGCCGAACCTGCACCGGATCCCCTGCAGCTCACCCGTTTTCTGATCACCGCCGAAGCCACCGGGGCTGCGGTCGAGTTGGTGTTCAGCAAGGCTGATCTGCTGGCGGACGAGCAGGTGCGCGTTTGGCTCGATCGGGCTGCGGCGTGGGGGTATCAGCCGCTGGCGATCTCCCAGCGCGATCCTGATGCCCTCGAGCGGCTGCGCCAGCGCCTCATGGCACCTGGGGTGTCGGTGTTGTGCGGTCCTTCAGGCGTGGGCAAGAGCAGCCTGATCAACGCCTTGATCCCCGCCCTGGAGCTGCGCGTCGCGGCGGTCTCCGGCAGGCTCCAGCGGGGCCGCCACACCACCCGCCACGTCGAGCTGTTTGCGCTGGCCCCCGGGGCGCTGCTGGCTGACACCCCAGGGTTCAACCGCCCGTCATTGCCGCGCGAGCCGCGCGAGCTGATGGCCTGTTTTCCCGAGTTGCGTCCACCGTTGTGGCAGGGCCGTTGCCAGTTCAGCGACTGCCTGCATCAGGACGAGCCAGGGTGCGGACTCGCCATGCCCTGGGACAGGCAGGCCCTCTATGGCGAGTGCCTCACTGAACTGCTCGCTGACGCTGACGTGGGGGGTGCGCCATCGCGCCCTGCTGCCGGCGGCAGCGTGCGCCAGCGGGGCAGCCGCTTGGAGCCCAGGCTGGCTGAGCGTTACCGCCGCCCGTCGCGGCGAGGTCAGCGTCAGGTTGATGCGGCAGAGCTCAGCCCCCCAGACCCGGAAGGTTGAGGTTGAGCCCGCCGGTCAACTCTTCCATGCGCTGTTTCATCGTGCTGGTCGAGAGTTCATAGGCCGCTTTGAGTGCTTCGAGCACAGCTGCTTCGGCCGCTTCGTTGCCGGCGCTGAGCAGTTCAGGGCTGAGGCGCACCTTGAGGGGCTGCTGGTTGCCCGACAGCCAGACGCTGGCCAGACCGTTGTCGCTGCTGCCCTCGAGCTCCATGGCATCGAGCTCCTCCTGCAGCTTCTGGGCGTCCTGCTGAATCTGCTGGGCTTTTTTGAACGCCTCGGTGAGCTGGCCGAAGTTGGGAAGTCCGAAACCGGCCATGCCGAAACCAATCGCTCGGCGCAGGCTAGAACCCCAGCCGCTTCACCTCCGTGTGCAGGGCGATGCCATGGGCGCGTTGCACCTGGTCCTGCACCAGCGCGATCAACGCTGTGATGTCACGGGCCTGAGCATGCCCGAGATTGACAATGAAATTGGCATGCAGCGGTGAGACCTCGGCATCGCCGATGCGATGACCCTTGAGTCCCAGCGCTTCAATCAGCTGGCCTGCCTTGTGCGGCTCTGGGTTGCGAAACACACTGCCGCAGCTTGGTTGTTGATAGGGCTGCGTGCTGGTGCGGCTGTGCAGGTTGGCGCTGGTTCTGGCGCTCACAACGGCAGGGTCCTGTCCGCTGTTGAGCCTGAAGCGGGCGCTCAGCACGATCCAGGGTTCCAGTTGCAGCTTGCTGTGTCGGTAGGCCAGATCCAGTTCAGCGGCTTTGAGTTCGCGGGTGTGCCCAGGGGCTTCTGGGTCCAGCAGCACCACCGATTCCAGGCAATCGGCGATGCAGCCTCCCTGGGCGCCGGCATTCATCACCACGGCCCCGCCAACGGTGCCTGGAATGCCCACAGCCCACTCCAGGCCGCTCAGGCCGGCCCGGGCCGCTTTGCGGGCCAGCGTGGGGATGGGTTCGCCGGCCAGAGCATCAATCAGGCCATCCTGTGGCTCCAGGCGGCTTCCTTGCAGACGCCTGAGGCACAGCGTCAGCCCATCGAGCCCCTGGTCGGCCACCAGCAGGTTGGAGCCCGCCCCGATGCTGCGCAGCCCAAGCCGCTCTGAGCGGGCCCACTGCACCAGGGCGCTGATCTCGTCCAGGCTGCCTGGTTCAGCCAGCCATGCGGCCGGGCCTCCCACCTTCCAGGTGGTGTAGGCGCTCAGCGGCACCTGTTGCTGTACAAACCCCGCTGCAGCAGCGGCAGCAGCGGCGTGGGCGGCCATCCCTAGGCCGCCAGCAAAGGCAGGGAGCTCCCCTGCTCTTGCAGTTGGCTGAGGCGCTCCCAGAGGCCATTGATGTCGCCGGCACCCATCGCCAGCACCAGGTCTCCAGCACTGCTTGTGCGTGCCACTAGGGCGGTGAGCTCCTGGTGGTCGGCGGCGACCGCAATGGGTAGGCCCGGCGCCAGCCGTTGGATGGCATCGGCAAGGGCTGCGCTGCTGATGCCTGCGATCGGTGCTTCACCAGCGCTGTAGAGCGGTGCCAGCACGACCGCATCGGCCGAGCTCAGCGCTTGGGCAAAGCCATCCAGAAATTCGGCCGTGCGGCTGTAGCGATGAGGCTGGAACACAGCCAGCACGCGCTGCGGCTGTTCGGGTAGGGGGCTTGTGCCGCTGCTGACCATCAGCCTGGCCATGGCCAGGGTGGCGGCCACCTCGCTGGGGTGGTGGGCATAGTCGTCGACCACCATCCGCTGCTGCCAGGTGCCGCGGTAGTCGAAGCGCCGGCCCGGCGCCTTGAGCGCGGCGACGGCCTGCTGCAACTCGGCAAACGACACGCCTTCGAGGCGGCAGGCGGCCACCGCTGCAGTCACGTTGCTGAGGTTGTGGGCGCCCGCCAGCGGCACCTCAAGCGTGCCAACACAGCTGCCGTCTTCATAGAAATCGGCGCTGGTTCCATCGCCGCGGCTCGATCGTGCGATCGCCGCAAACGAAGCGCCCTGCGGGTCTTCGATGGACCACCAGTGCTGCGCGGCAAAGTGCTCGACCAAGACCTTGCAGTCCCGGTTCGCCAGCAGCCGGCTGCAGCCCTTGCTGAACCGCTGCATCGTTGCCACCAGGGCGTTCAGGTCCGGGTAGTGATCGGTGTGATCGAGCTCCAGGTTGGTCAGCACGCCCAGCTGCGCCTTGAATTTCACCAAGGAGCCGTCCGATTCATCGGCCTCGGCCACCAGCAGCCGGCCCTGTCCGTGGCGTCCGTTGCTGGCAAAGGCGGGCACGACTCCCCCAATGATGGCGGTGGGGTCGTTGTGGGTTGCGGCCAGCAGCGTGGCGATCAGGGTGCTGGTTGTGGTTTTGCCATGGCTGCCGGCCACAGCAATGGAAGGCTGGGCGTTGATCAGGGCTGCCAGCACATCGGAGCGATGGCAGATCTTCAGCCCAGCGGTGCGGGCAGCCTGAAGTTCTGGATTGGACTCGGGAACCGCTGAGCTGATCACCACCACAGGGCTGGTGGAGGTGCCGCTGCGAATCGCATCGATCGTGGCGGCTGATTGCTGGGCGAACACCCGCACCCCTTGCTGGCGCAGCTGGGTCAACACCGGTTGTTGCTTGGGGTCGGAGCCGCTGATGTCAAAGCCCCGCTGAGCCAGGATCCCGGCCAGGGCAGACATGCCGATGCCGCCGACCCCGATGAAGTGGAGAGGTTGGCGACGATCGAGGGCGAGGGCCAAGGGCAGTCTCCAGCGGTGGGGGAAGGAACGCGTGGCGTGCCAAACCTGCACCCGAAATTAAGGCCAGAACGGTGCCGTGTCCTTTACGAGTTGCGTCGCCTTTGGCCAGCAGGCTCCGAGCCAGGCCTGATCTGGAGAGAACTCTTCAATTGATGTCTGTATGATCCGTCGCCAAAACCACCCTTGCTAGCGGGTTTCGCCGCTTGATGCCATGACCCTGCGCGTAGCGATCAATGGATTCGGCCGGATCGGGCGCAATTTCATGCGCTGCTGGCTCAGCCGCGGGGCCAACACTGGCATCGAAGTGGTGGGCATCAACGGCTCCGGTGACACCAACACCAACGCCCACCTGCTCAAGTACGACTCGATGCTGGGCCCCCTGCGTGGTGCCGAGATCAGCACCACCAGCGACACGATCGTCATCAACGGCAAGACGATCAAGACCTTCTACGACCGCAATCCCGCCAACCTGCCCTGGAAGGAATGGGGCGTCGATCTGGTGATCGAATCGACCGGCGTGTTCAACGACGACGTCGGTGCCAGCAAGCACTTCGAGTCGGGCGCCAAAAAGGTCATCCTCACGGCCCCCGGCAAGGGCGCCAAGGTCGGCACCTTTGTGGTCGGGGTCAACGCTGATCAGTACCGCCACGAGGAGTGGGACATTCTCAGCAACGCCAGCTGCACCACCAACTGCATGGCGCCGGTGGTCAAGGTGCTTGACCAGGCCTTCGGCATCGTCAAGGGCACGATGACCACCACCCACAGCTACACCGGTGACCAGCGCATCCTCGATGCGGCCCACCGCGACCTGCGCCGGGCCCGTGCCGCTGCCGTGAACATCGTGCCCACCAGCACCGGTGCCGCCAAGGCGGTGGCCCTGGTCTACCCCCCGATGAAGGGCAAGCTCAGCGGCATCGCCCTGCGGGTGCCCACCCCCAACGTGTCGGTGGTGGACATGGTGCTCGAGATGGGCCGCGACACCACCAAGGAGGAGGTGAACGCGGTGCTCAAGGCTGCGTCTGAAAACGGCATGAAGGGCATCATCAAATACTGCGATCTGCCCCTGGTGTCCAGCGATCACGCCGGCACCGATGAGAGCACCATCGTCGACTCCGACCTGACCCTGGTGATGGGCGGCAACATGGTGAAGGTGATCTGCTGGTACGACAACGAGTGGGGCTACAGCCAGCGCGTCGTTGAC
>Ga0194124_10001072_pt1 | contig 36600 bp, 30 predicted proteins | sample TA2KigCas0mmetaG_FD_148605 | JGI IMG/M metagenome (GOLD analysis project Ga0194124, IMG submission 148605) | Freshwater microbial communities from Lake Tanganyika, Tanzania - TA2015031 Kigoma Deep Cast 0m | ecosystem: Environmental > Aquatic > Freshwater > Lake | place: Tanzania: Lake...
CCCGGACCGACCTCGACGAAACGTTGCCGGGCGACCTCGCGCGTGCCCTCGGGGGTGGTCTCGGTCTCCACCACGTAGACGGAGTCGCCATAGGGACTGTAGGTGATGGCGGAGGCGGGGAGGACGAGCACCGCGCTGGATTCCGGGAGGATGACGGAGACCCGGGCGAACATGCCTGGTCGCAGCGCCTCGGCCGGATTCGGGAAGACGGCGCGAACGGCCACGTTGCGGGTGTCGTCGCGGACCCGCGGACTCGTGGTCTCGACTTTCCCGGTGAACGTGCGACCGGGATAGGCGTCGGCTTGGAGCCGGACCTCCAGGCCCGGCTGCCGGCGCGTACTCCACGACGGCGTCGCCCTTGTTGAGAAACTGGCCGGGGTTGACGCCGCGGATGCCGAGGCGGCCGGAGAAGGGAGCGACGATCCGCTTCTTGGCGATCGTGGCACGCAGGACCTCGATGGCGGCGAGGCTCTGCTGGGCGGTGTTCTCGGCGAAGTCGAGGTCGGCCGGCGTGTTGGTGCCGGTGCGGCGCAACTCGCGGGCGCGATCGAGGGAGAGCGCGGCGAGGCGAGCCTGCGCCTCGAGCCCGGCGAGCTGGGCGGTTTCGGTGCTCGTGTCGAGTTCAACGAGCACGTCGCCTTCGCGCACAACGGCGCCGGACTCGAACGCAAGCCGGCTGATGCGACCGTCCAACTCCGCGCGCACGGTGATGCCGCGGAAACTCCGCAGGCTGGCGACGGCGTCCAGCGTGGCGGTCCAGGTCTCCGGCACCGCCTGGGCGGTGGCGACGGTGACCGGGGGCGGGCGCCGGGCGGCGGCGGCCGCGTCGGCCTTCCGGATCTGCAGGGCCTTGGCGCCAAAGATGCCGCCGAGCACGACGATCACGGCGAGCAGGGCTAGGGCAATGCGCAGCTTCATGGCAAAGGAAAAACGGCACCGCGCGCACTGTCGCATCGCGCGACGGAGGTGCGGGACGGAAGGCTTGGCAGATTTCGCCGACCGGGGCGAATCGGAAAGCGGGCCGCCTCGCTGCTGCCCCGCTCAGGAGGCGGTGGCGGGGAGCGCGGCCTGCCGCCGCCGCCCCCGCAGCCGATCGATCCACAGGTAGACCACCGGCACGGAGAAGAGCGTCAGGATCTGGCTGACCAGCAGACCGCCCGCAATCGTCAGCCCGAGCGGGCGGCGGAGTTCGACGCCCTCGCCGGCCGCGAAGATGAGCGGCAATGCGCCGAGGATCGCGGCGAGGTTCGTCATCAGGATCGGCCGCAGCCGCACCAGAGCCGCCTCGCGGATCGCGGCCCGCGCCGGCAGGCCGCCGTTCCGCTCGCGGTCGAGGGCGACGTCGATCATGAGGATCGCGTTCTTCATCACGATTCCGATCAGCAGGAAAAGTCCGAGCAGCGCGATCAGCGTGAACTCCGTGCCGGTCAGCCGCAGCGCCAGCAACGCCCCGAGCCCCGCCGACGGCAGCGTCGAGAGGATGGTCAGCGGATGCAGCGTGCTTTCGTAGAGGATGCCGAGCACGAGGTAGACGGCGACCAGGACGCCGAGGATGAGGAGCGTCTGGCTTTGCTGCGTGCGCTGGAAGTTCTGGGCGCCGCCGCCGAGGCGGGCCTGCACCTCCGTGGGCAGGAGGACCCGCGCCAGCGCCCCGTCGATCGCGGCGAGCGCCTGCTCAAGGGAGACCCCGGGGGCGAGGGCGAAGCCCACCCCCTCCGACGCGAACTGGGCGGTGTGCCGCACCCGGTCCTCCACCTGCGCGTAGTCGTATCGCGCGAACGCCGAGAGCGGCACCTGGCGGCCGCCCGAACCGATGACCTGCACCTGGTCCAGCACGGTGGGATCCTGCGTGTACTGCGGCTCCAGCTCCATCACGACACGGTACTGGTTCAAGCGGTCATAGAGGGTCGACACCTGACGCTGGCTGAACGAGCTGTTCAGCACCTGCGTGACCATGCGCATGTCGACCCCCAGGCGCCGCGCGGCCTCGCGGTCGATGTGGAGCCGCACCTGCTGCGTGCCGGCGTCGGAGGGTGCATCGACGTCGACCAGCTCCGGCAGTTCCTGCAGGGCGCGGGAGACCTTGGGGGCCCACGCCCGCAGCGTGTCGAGTTCGGCGGAGAGCAGGTTGATCTCGTACGAGCCGCCGTCGGACATGCGCGGGGCGTCGAGGTCCTGCGCCACGCTCAGCCACATCATCCCGCCCGGCACGCTGGGCAGCCGCGCCCGGATGCGGTTGACCACCTCGCTGGCGGAGACGCCGCGTTCGGCAAGCGGCTTGAGCCGGATCATGATCCGGGAATTGCTGATGCCGGACTGCCCACCGCTGAAACCGATCACGTCGGCGACCGCCGGGTCCGAGAGAATCAGCCTCCGGTACGACTCGATCTTGGGCTGCATCAGCTGGTAGGAGAAGGCATCGTCGCCGCGGACGAAGCCCTGGAGCTGGCCGGTGTCCTGCTGCGGCAGGAAGCCCTTTGGGATCGTGATGTAGAGCGAGATGTTCAGCGCGATGGTCCCGACCAGGATCACCAACGTCAGCGTGTCGTGCCGGAGCGTCCAGTCGAGGGCGTGGCCGTAACCCCGCTGCAAGGACGCAAACGCGGCGGAGGTGGTGCGGGCGAGGCGGGTCGGCGGGTGCGCGTCGCGTCGCGGCAGCCAGCGCGCGCAAAGGCTCGGGGTGAGGGTGAGGGAGACGACGAGTGAGACCAGCATCGCCGCGGCAAGCGTGATCGAGAACTCGCGGAACAGCCGTTCGACCAGACCGCCCATGAACAGGATCGACACGAACACCACCACGAGCGAGAGGTTCATCGCGAGGAGGGTGAACCCGACCTCGCGGGCGCCGCGGTACGTGGCGCGCAGCGGCGAGGTGCCTTGCTCGATCCCGATCCCGCGCGAGATCGTCTCCAGCACGACGATGGCGTCGTCGACCACGAGCCCGGCGGCGACGACGAGGGCCATCAGCGAGAGATTGTTCAGGGAGAACCCGTACAGGTACATGATCCCGAACGTACCGATCAGGGAGACCGGGATCGCGAGGCTCGGGATCACGGCGGCGCGGGCGCTGCCGAGGAACAGGAACACGACCAGCATGACCAGCCCGGCTGAGAGGATGAGGGTGGTGCGGGCCTCGGCGAGCGAGGCCCGGATTCCCGGAGAGCGGTCCATGACGACGGCGAGGGAGGCATCCGCCGGGACGAGCGCCCGGAGGTACGGGAGCTGGGCGTTGATCGCGTTGATCGTGGCCACGATGTTGGCGCCCGGCTGGCGGCTGACCATCATCACGACCGCAGGCTCGTCGTTGTGGAATCCGCTGCTGTAGCGGTCCTCGACGGAATCGGTCACCTTCGCGACATCGCCCAGCCGGATCGCCGCGCCGTCGCGGTAGCGAATGATCAGCGGCAGGTAGTCGGCCGCGCGGCGCAACTGTCCGCTCGTCTGGATCTGCCAGCCCCGGTCCCCGGCTTCGAGGCTGCCCCGGGGCACCACCGCGTTGGTCGCGCTGATCGCGCGACGCACTTCATCCAGCGCGATGCCGTGGTGGGCGAGGGCGTTGGGGTTGAGCTGGACCCGCACCGCCGGCAGGGAGCTGCCGCCGACGGAGACCTCGCCGACACCGGGGAGCTGCGAGAGCTTCTGGGCGATCACCGTGGCGGCGATGTCATAGAGCTTGCCGGGGGCGAGGTTCGGCGAGCTCAGGGCAAGGGCCATGATCGGGGCCTGCGAGGGATTGACCTTGCGGAAGCTGGGATTGCCGGGCATCCCCGCCGGCAACTGGCCGCGCGCCGCGTTGATCGCGGCCTGCACGTCGCGGGCGGCGTCATCGATGTTCCGGTTCAGCGCGAACTCCAGCGTGATCCCGGTCGATCCCTGGCGGCTCGTCGACGAGATCGCCGTGACCCCGGCGATGCTGCCAAGGGCGCGCTCGAGCGGCGTCGCCACGCTTGCCGCGATCGTCTCCGGACTCGCTCCCGGCAGCGAGGCGTTGACTTGGATCGTCGGGAAGTCGACCTGAGGCAGCGGCGCGACCGGCAGCAGCCCGTAGGAAAGCGCGCCGGCCAGCACGAGGGCGGTGGCGAGCAGGGCGCTCGCCACGGGCCGACGGATGAAGGGCCGGGAGAGATTCATCGCGGACGGTCAGGCGGAGGCCGGCTTCACCGCCGGGGCCGCGCGGCGCTTGGTCCGACGCCGGGCAAGGTGGTCAAACGCGAGGTAAACCACCGGCGTCGTGAAGACGGTCAGTACCTGGCTGACGAGGCTGACGAGCAGGCCGCCGACCATCACGAGGCCGAGCGGCTGGCGCAGCTCGGCCCCGGAACCCGAGGCGAACATCAGCGGCAGCGCGCCGAACAGCGCCGCCAGCGTGGTCATGAGGATCGGCCGGAAACGCAGCCGCGCCGCCTCGCGGATCGCTTCGCGCGGCGGGAGTCCTTGGTGACGCTCGGCCTCCAGCGCGAAATCGACCATCATGATGCCGTTCTTCTTCACGAGGCCGATCAGCAGGATGATCCCGATGATCGCGATCATGTCCAACGGGCGACCGGTGAGGTGCAGCGCGAGGAGCGCGCCGACCGCGGCCGACGGCAGAGTTGAGAGAATCGTGATCGGGTGGATCGTGCTTTCATAGAGCACGCCGAGGACGAGGTACATCGTCACCACCGCCGCGAGGATCAGGAAGAGCGTGCTCGAGAGCGACGACCGGAAGGCGTGCGCCGCGCCTTGGAAGGTCAGTTCGATCGCCGGCGGCAGGGGTGCCTCGGCCGCCGCGCGCTCGATCGCCTCCACCGCCGCCCCGAGCGCGAAGCCCGGGGCGAGGTTGAAGGAGACGGTGATGGCCGGGAACTGACCGACGTGGTTGATCACCAGCATGGCCGGTCCTTCGCGCACCTGCGCTACGCTCGCCAGCCGCACCGGGCGACCCGAACTGCTGTTGACGTAGATGCGGTCCAGCGCCGCCGGTCCCTGCGCGAGCCGCGGATCGACCTCCAGCACCACCCGGTACTGGCTCGCTTGCGTGAAAAGCGTCGAGATCTGCCGCTGCCCGAAGGCATTGTAGAGGGCGTCACCGATGTCGGCGACGCTGACCCCGAGCCGGCTCGCGGCGTCGCGGTCGATCTCCACAAAGGCCTGCAGGCCGCGCGTCTGCTGGTCGCTCGCCACGTCCGCCAACTCCGGCTGCGCCTGCAGCAGGGCGACGAAGTCCGGGACCCACGACTCCAGCAACGGGCCGTCCGGTGAGGTGAGCGTGAACTGGAACTGCGTCCGGCTCACCCGGTCCTCGATCGTCAGCTCCTGCACCGGCTGGAGGTAGAGCGTGAGATCCCGGGCACGCCCCGCGCGGAGGCGAGCAGGCGGGCGATGATCTCCGGAGCCCGCTCCCGTCGCTCGCCGTGCGGGCGCAGGTTGATCAGCATCCGCCCGCTGTTCAGCGTGGTGTTGGTGCCATCGACGCCGATGAACGAGGACAGGCTGACCACCGCAGGATCGGCGAGGATCCGCTCCGCCAGCGCCTGCTGCCGCTTGGCCATCGCGGCGAACGACACCGACTGCGGCGCCTCCGTCACGGCCTGCAGCACGGCGTTGTCCTGAACCGGGAAGAACCCCTTTGGCGCGGTGACGTACAGGGCCACCGTCAGCAGCAGCGTGCCCACCGTCACGGCCAGCGTCATGCGCTGGTGATTCAGCACCCAGTCCAGTCCGCGCAGGTACTGCGCGATGACCCGATCGAGGAATCCCGGCGCGCCGTGGCCCTGCCCGTGGCCGGGTGAGGGAGGCGGCAGGAGCCGTGCGCCCATCATCGGCGTCAGCGTGAGCGACACGACCAGCGAGATCAGGATCGCCACCGCGAGCGTGATCGCGAACTCGTGGAACAACCGTCCCACCACGTCGCCCATGAAGAGCAGCGGGATCAGCACCGCAATCAATGAAATCGTCAGCGACACCAGCGTGAAGCCGATCTGCTTCGCCCCCCGCAGCGCCGCGTCGAGCGGCGCGAGGCCCTCCTCGCGGAAGCGCGCGATGTTCTCGAGCATCACGATCGCGTCGTCGACGACGAAGCCGGTCGCGATCGTGAGCGCCATCAGGGTGAGCAGGTTCAGCGAGAAACCGGCGAGGTGCATCACCCCGAAGGTGCCGATCAGCGACAGCGGCACCGCGATCGACGGGATGAGCGTGGCGGCCGGATCGCGGAGGAAGAGGAACGTCACCAGCACCACCAGCCCGATCGCGAAGAGCAGTTCGTGCTGCACGTCGCGTACCGAGGCCCGGATGCTCTGGGTGCGGTCGGTCAGGACGGTCAGCTCCACCGCCGCCGGGAGGCTCGACTCCAGCTGCGGCAGCAGCGCGCGCACCCGGTCGACCACCTCGATCACGTTCGCGCCCGGCTGGCGCTGCACGTTGATCAGGACCGCGGGCAGGCGGTCGGCCCAGGCCGCGAGCCGGCGGTCCTCGGAGGCGTTGACCACTTGGGCGACTTCGCCCAGCCGCAGCGGCGCCCCGTCGCGCCACGTGAGGATCAACTGCCGGTACTCCTCGACGGAGCGCAACTGGTCGTTCGCGTCCATCAGGATGCTCCGAGTCGGCCCGTCGAAATTGCCCTTCGGCTGGTTGACGCTGGCGGCGTTGATCGCCGCACGGATGTCGGCGAGATTGAGGCCGCGGGCGGCGAGCTCGGACGGATTCACCTGGATGCGCACGGCGGGGCGCTGGCCGCCGGCGAGGCTGACCATTCCGACGCCCGGAAGCTGGGCGAGCTTCTGGGCGACCCGCGTGTCGACGAGATCGTGGACCTCGGGCAGCGGCAGGCTGGCGGAGGTGACGGCGAGCGTGATGATCGGCGTGTCGGCCGGATTGACCTTCCGGTAGATCGGCGGCGCCGGCAGGTCATTGGGCAGGAGATTGCTCGCGGCATTGATCGCGGCCTGCACCTCCTGTTCGGCGACCCCGAGTGAGACCTCGAGGGAGAACTGCAGCGTGATCACGGAGACGCCCCGCTCGCGCTGGTGGACGACATCTGGTTCACGCCCGGGATCTGCCCGAGCCGACGCTCCAGCGGGGCGGTGATCGCGCTCGACGTGACCTCCGGGCTCGCGCCCGGATAGAACGTGAAGATCTGGATCGTCGGGTAATCGACCTCCGGCAGCGCCGCGACCGGCAGCAGCCGGTAGGCGAGGATGCCCGACAGCGTCAGCGCCACCATCAGCAGCGTGGTGGCGACGGGGCGGAGGATGAATGGCCGCGACGGATTCATCGACCCTTGCTTCCCGGGCGGCCGCCGGGGCCGGACTTGGCCGCCGGCTCGGCGGCGGGCGCGGCTGGGGCGGATTCATCGATCAGCGTGACCGCGCGGCCATCGCGCAGCCGGTCGATGCCCTCGACCACGACCGGATCGCCGGCCTTGACCCCGGAGGTGACCGTCTGGAGCAGCGCGTTGGCGGGTCCGAGCACGACGTCGCGAACCTTGGCCTCGTTGCGCTCGTTGACCACGTAGACGTAGGTTCCGCGGGAGCCGAACTGGATGGCGGACGTGGAGACGACGATGGCGGCGGGCAGCGTGACGACGCGAAGCCGCACATTGACGAATTGGTTGGGGAAGAGCCGGTCGTCGGCGTTGGCGAACTCCGCGCGCAGCCGCAGCGTGCCGGTGGCCACATTGATCTGGTTGTCGACCGTGCGCAGCGTGCCGGTGGCGAGGAGGCTCCGCTCGTTGCCCCCGCCGGTGCGGAGGCCGTCGAGGACCTGCTGCAGGTCGGTTTCCGGCACGGTGAACAGCACCGAGATCGGGGCGGTTTGGGTGATGACGACCAAGCCATTGGAATCGCCCGCGCGGACGAGGTTGCCGGTGTCGACCTGGCGCAGGCCAAGGCGCCCGGCGATCGGTGCCTCGATCCGCGTGTAGCTCAGCTCGAGACGCGCGGTTTCCACCTGGGCCTTGCTGGCGGCGAGGGCGCCCTCGCGGGAGGCGACGAGGGCCTGCTGCAACTCGAGTTCCTGACGCGTGACCAGATTCTGGGCGAACAGTTGCTCGAATCGCTGCAGATCGCTGCGGGCGGTCTGCAACTGGGCCGCGTTCTGCTGCAACTGGCCCTCGGTTTGGGCCAGACGGATCCGGTAGGGTGCCGGATCGATCTCGGCGAGCAGGTCGCCCCGTTCGACCCGCTGACCCTCGGCGAAGGCGATCCGCTGCAACGGGCCGTCGACCCGGCTACGGACGGTGACGGTGTTGAGGGGCGTGACGGTGCCGATGGACTTCAAGTGGACGGCGAACGCCTCCTGCCGGGCGACCTCGGCGCGGACCGGGACGGCTTGGTTGCCGGCCTTGACGTTCCAGCGATTGCGCCCGCCCCCGGAGGAGGCGGGGCTGCGGGAGGCGGCGTACCAGACGCCGAGGGCGAGCACGAGCGCCACGGATCCGTAGATCAGCCAGCGGCGGGAGGACGGGGGGGCGGAGGAGGCGGACATCGCGAAAGGGAGAGTGGAAGGGGGGGCGGTTCCGAAGAAAGAACCGGGGTTGACCAGCAGAAGCGATGCAGCGCGGGAAACAAGGCAAGAGACGGGCGGAGTTGGTGAACAGTTTGAAACGGTGTGAGGCCGGGGTGCGACGGGACGATGAGCGTGGACCCGCAGCCGTCCGCTCGCGGATTGAAACCCCCAGCGCCCCCGTGCAACGTCGGGCCCCGATGAACCACGCGAAAGCCGGACACCAGCTCCTTTTGCTCCTGCTCGTCGCCGCCTCGTGGCTTCCGGCGGCCGAGGCAACGCCGGAGCCGCCGGTGCGACTGGCGGAGGTGATCGTGACGCCGAGTCGCTTCGGCGTGGGTGAGGCGGCCGGTGCGCCGGCCGCCACCCTCACGGCGGAGGAACTCGCCGCCCGGCCGCAGGTGGGGGAGGACCTGTTTCGCGTCATCGCACGGCTTCCCGGTCTCGCTGCGGATGACTTCACGGCGCGCTTCTGGGTGCGCGGCGCGCCGAACGGGCAACTTGCGGTGCGGCTGGACGGCTTCGACCTCGTGGAACCCTTCCATCTCAAGGACGTTGACGGTGCCCTTTCGATCGTCGACCTCCCGACGGTGCGGCGCCTTGACCTGTTTACGGGCGGATTCACGGCCGAGTACGGCGACCGCCTCGCGGGAGTGCTGGCGTTGGAGACATCGACCGCCCCGGCCGGCCGCGAGCGCACCTCGCTGGGGGTGAGCGTGACCGGCCTCCGCCTGTCGCATGGCGGTCGCTCAGCGGACGGTCGCGGCGAGTGGCGCCTGACCGCGCGGCGAGGGTACCCGGACCTCGCGCTCCGACTCCGCGGGCGGGAGGACGACCTGTTTCCCCGGTACCACGACGTTGCGGCCAAGACCGAATGGACCCTCGCGCCCGGGCACCGCGCCTCGCTGCACGCCCTGCACGCTCTCGACACCCTCCGCTTTCAGGAAACGGGTGAGCCGGCGCTGAACAGCCGCTACGCCAGCGACTCCCTGTGGCTGCGCTGGCGCGCGGAGTGGACCCGCGGGCTCACCAGCGAGACCGTGGTCGGGCATGCCCGGCTGGGGTGGCGCCGCGACGGCGACGGGTATTTCGACCAGCGCCTGCGCCTGCTGCTTCAGGATGACCGCGGACTCGCTCTTTCCACTCTGCGCAGCGACTGGTCGGTCCCGGTCTCCACGCGCCTGCTCGTGCGCGCCGGTGCGTCGGTCCAGAGCGGGAGCGCGGACTACGCTTACTCTCTCCTCCGGGAGGAGACGGTGATTCGCAGCGCGGCACTCGTGACCGAGCGGCGCACGGAGGCGGCGCGCTTCGATCGCTCCGGCACGGGTGCCTCCGTGTTCCTCTCGCCCCGCGTCGCGCTCGCGCCCGGCTGGATCCTCGAGGCCGGGCTGCGCGCGGAGTCGGCACCGTCGCGACCCTCCGAGTGGGCGACCCTCCCGAGGCTCAACCTCGCGTGGGAGGCGGCGCCCGGGACCACGCTCCGGGCCGCGTGGGGCCGCCACGCGCAGGCGCAGGGACTCCACGAACTCTCCGTGCCGGACGGCGAACGCGTGTTCTCGCCCGCCGAACGGGCCGAGCACCGCGTGCTTGGTCTGGAGCAGCGCCTGCCGCGCGGTGTGCTCCTGCGGACGGAACTGTATCAAAGAAAAGGATACCGAACCCGGCCCCGCTCGGAGAACCTCGTCAGCCTCTACAACGTCTTCCCCGAAGTGCAGACCGACCGGGTCCGGATCGATTCGCAGGACGACGATGCACGGGGCGTCGAAGTGCTGCTGGAGCGCCGGGCGGGTGGTGGGGCGGCGTGGGGCTGGTCGGGGGGCTATGCGTGGGCGCGCGCGGAGGAGCGGGTTGGCAGCCGCGACCTTCCGCGGGCGCGCGACCAGCGGCACACGCTCCTCGCGGAGGTGACGTACGCACCCAACCCGCGCTGGAACGCGAGTGCGGCCTGGCAGCATCACACCGGCTGGCCCACCACCGGCGTGAGCTACGTGCTGGTGCCGCTCGCCAACGGACGCCGGGCGGTGCAGCGGGTCCTCGGCGCGCCGTATGCCGAACGCCTGCCGGCGTACCATCGGCTGGACTTGCGCGTGACGCGGCGCTGGACGCCGCGGTGGGGCGAAGTGCGGGCCTTTCTCGACCTCTTCAACGCCTACGACCGCGTCAACCTCCTCGGCTACAGCACCAGCCCGGTCGTCCAAGGCACGCAGGTCGAGGCGCGCCGCGAGGTGAAGGACCTGCTTCCCTTCGTTCCGAGCGCCGGTGTGGAAGTGAACTTCTGAGCCGCTGCCCTGCGGGCGGCCGTGACGGACCGGCCAGCGGCGGCGCGACTGCGGGTTGTCCTTGTCCGCCCGCCCGATGCTGGAGGGCTGGAGGCGGAGCGGCCCCGCTCGGTCCGGCCCGGGCCCCTAGGATGCACCGACCGCACCCGGGGCCGGATCAAGGCGAACGACGGCGCCGCGGCCCTTGATGGCTCTGTGGTCGCGGGGAGGCGGAAGGTACGGCCCGAGGGGCCTCCGAGAGGCTCGTTCGATGGACTTTCGTCTGCGCCCTCACAGCTGTATAAGTAGCTATCTCGAAATTTTTAGATCGTTACTCAGCAGGTATTTGAATCTGTCGCAAAATAATTGCCTCCATCGCCTCGCCGGAGCGCGGGGAGAGGTGGTTTGCGAGGCGTGATCCCCGCCGCTGGCTTCGCCGTTTCGGTGAGCGCCTGCACCCAAGGCGGGCCCCACCGCCGTGGGGAGGGTCGCGAGGGTGGGGGCGGGTCCGGGGGGCGGGGGTTGGAACCGCGCCCTTGGGCGCGCTGCGCGGTCGACGCCCGCGTGGAGCGAGGACTCGGCGGACACCGCCGACCAAGTCCGCTGGGCTTACGGACGCGCGCGGGCAGCGAGGCGATCGGGCGTGTGGGGAGCCTTGGGGACAGGGCCGGGCGGTCGGGGTGCGGCGGGAGCCCTCCGGTGGCGTGAATAACCTGTGGGCAATTTCCCTCGAAAAACGTGCCTCTTGCCTTGACCTAAGTGGGGCGAAGTGGGTTGATTTGGGGCGTTATGGGGCAACTGAGTTGTCCTAGTCATGGCTTCCCCCGCTAAACCTTTCTACACGGGCCTTTTCCGGCACGCCTTGGACGACAAGAATCGTTTGACGATTCCGTCGGCGTGGAGGGCCGCGCATGCGGAGGGCGAAGTGTTCCTGGCTACGCCGCATCCCGATGGATACATCGCGGTGCTGCCGCCGCTGGAGGTGGAGAAGCTGCACGCGAAGATCGCGGCGATGGCGTTGTCGGATGGCGCGGCGCAGGACTTTGCGGCGCGGTTCTTCGCGGAGACGCAGACGCTGGCCTTTGACAAGGCGGGGCGGGTGATGGTGAACGCGGAGTTGCTGGTGCGGGCGGGGATTGCGAAGGATGCGGTGCTGGTGGGGTCGCTGACGAAGTTCAGCATCTACAGTCCGGAGCGTTGGGAGCGGGTGAAGGAGCGGACGGCGGGCGACAACTTCGGCGACCTGATGCGCCGTCTGGGGATCTGACATGGCGGTGGAGGCATCTGCGAAACCCCTGCGCGCCATGGCGACCGGTCACCTGCCCGTCCTGCGGCGCGAAACGCTCGCGGTGCTGGCGCCGCGCGATGGCGGACGCTACCTCGATTGCACCTTCGGCGGCGGCGGGCATACGACGGCGCTGCTGGAGGCGGCGCCGGGCGTGGCGGTGGTGGCGCTCGATCGCGATCCGGCGGCGGCGCTGCGGGCGGCGGACGTGGCGGCGCGCTTTCCCGGGCGCTTCCGCTTGGTCGATCTCGATTTCGGTCGCTTGGCGGAACTGCCGGAGGCGGACTTCGACGGCATCCTCTTCGACTTGGGAGTCTCGTCGTTTCAACTCGACGAAGCGGAGCGCGGCTTTTCCTTCCGCGTCGATGCGCCGGCGGACATGCGGATGGATCCCCGCGTGGGTGTGCCGGCGTCGCGTTGGCTGGAGACGGCGACGGAGGAGATGCTGGTGCGGGCGGTGCGCGACTACGGTGAGGAACAATCCTGGCGCCGCGTGGTGCGGGCGATCGTGGCGGCGCGGGGCACGGGGGCGTTGCAGCGCACGGCCTCATTGGCGACGCTGATCGCCGAGGCGATTCCGGCGCGGGAGCGCCATGCCTCGCGCATTCATCCGGCGACGCGCGCCTTTCAAGGCATCCGCATCGCGGTGAATGACGAACTCGGTGCGCTGGAGCGCGCGCTGCCAGCGGCGTTCGCGAAGCTGCGCGCCGGCGGCGTGCTCGCGGTGATCTCCTTCCATTCGCTGGAGGACCGGCCGGTCAAGCAGGCCTTCCGCCGCCTCTGCGGCCAGCCGGAGAGCGCGGATGACGCCCGCCCGCAGGATGAACGCGCGCTGACGCAGGTGGCCGAGCCTCTGACCCGCCGCCCGATCGTTCCGGACGCCGCCGAGATCGAACGCAACCCGCGCAGCCGTTCCGCGAAGCTCCGCGCGATCCGCAAGCTCTGAGCGACTCCCTGTTTTCCCTCCGCCCCGTCTTCCCTTCCCGCCCCGTCCCCGCCCCATGCGCCCCTTTGGCAACCGCGCCTTCGTCAACCAACTCCTCGTCTACACGCTCGTGATGATCTCCCTGACGGGCTCGATCGGGCTCGGCACCGTGTGGCTGCGTCACCAGATTTCGGTGACGGCCAACGCGACGCGCGAGCTCGAGGCGAGCGTCGCCGCGGTCGAGCGCAGCATGGCGGAGACGACGATCCGCGTCGCAGCGGAGGAGACGCTGGAGGCGCTGACGCGGCGGAACGCGGAGTGGAGGCTCGGCCTGATGCCGCCGCTGGAGGAACAGGTGCACCGCGTGACGATCTCGCCGGAGCGCCGACTCGCGGCGCTGCGCAACCAGGAAGTCTTCTCGGACCGTCCGGCCGATGGTTCGGGCGTGGTCGTCTTCCGCTTGGAAGGCGGGGCGGAGCGGCGCTGAATCGCCCCCGGCTCTCACGAAACATCGGGAACCTGGGACCATGGCGCGGGGCTTCGCCTCCAATTACCGGATCGTGCTGGTGGCTGCGGCCGTGGTCGCGGCCTTCGCCGGCATCGCGCTGCGCCTCGTGCACCTGCACGTGATTGACCGTGAGCGCCTGACCAGCTTCGTCGAGAAGGTCCGGCGCCAGATCGTGGTCGAGCCCGCCCGGCGCGGTGACATCCTCGATGCGCGGGGCAAGTTCCTCGCGACCTCGCGCTCGCAGATCTCGCTGGGCGTCGACCCGCAGGTGCTGCGGCCGGAGGATGAATCGAAGTGGCCGGAACTCGCGCGCTTGCTCGGCCTGCGCCCGAGCGACCTTGAGACGATCTTTCGCACCAAGGTCCGCCCGGCGTCCGCGGCACCGACGATCGGTGAATCCGGCGGGCCGATCGACTTGGATCCCGTCGAGGCGGAGCCGGATGGCGGGCGGCGCATCCGCTGGGTGAAGCTCAGCGATGCGGTGGAGGAGGAGACCTACGAGCGCATCGTTAAGCTCGGCGTGCGCGGCGTTTACGCGCCGCCCCGGGTGTTCACCCGCGCCTATCCCAGCAACGACCTCGCCGCCCACGTCGTTGGATTCGTCAACGACGAGGGCGTGCCGGTCCAGGGCATCGAGCGGTGGGCGGATTTCTACCTGCGCGGGCAGGACGGCTGGCGCGAGTCAGAGAAGGACGGCAAGCGGGGGGCAGGAACTCGCGCAGTTCCGCGTGCGCGAGGTGCCCGCGACGCGCGGCTACGACGTCGTGCTGTCGATCGACTCCGTCATCCAGCACAAGGTGGAGGAGGAACTGGCCCGGGTGGTCGCGGCCTCGAAGCCCGAGAAGGCCACGATCATCGTCAGCGATGCACGGACGGGCTTCCTCCTCGCGCTCGCGAACTGGCCGACGTTCAACCTCAACGAGTACCGCAGCATCCCGGCGACCGAGATCCGCCGACTGCGCAACATCGCGGTCGCGGACGTCCTTGAACCGGGGTCAACCTTCAAGATCGTGCCGGCGGCGGGGGCGCTGCAGGAGGGTCTGGTGTCGCCCCGGGACTCCTTCGACTGCTCGCTGGAGCGGGTTGAGTACAAGGGCCGGATGCGCGACCTGCCGCGGGAGGACCATCGCTTCTCCCACCCGCTGACGCTCTCGGAGATCATCTCGCACTCGTCCAACAAGGGCGCGGCGCAGCTCGGCATGCTGCTCCAGGAAAAACGCCTGCATGACTACTCGCGGGCGTTTGGATTCGGCGAACCGACCGGGCTGGCCCCGATCTACCCGGAGGCGGGAGGCCTGTTCGCCCATTACTCCAAGTGGAGCGGCTCCGACATCACCCGCATCCCGATGGGCCACACGGTGGCCGCGACGCCGTTGCAGATCCACTATGCGATGGGCGTGATCGCGAGCGGCGGCGAGCTCCTGCGCCCGCAGGTCGTGCGCGAAATCCGCGACGCCCAGGGCGAGACGGTGTACCGCTTCGCCCCGGTGACCCGGCGCCGCGTGATCTCGGACACCACGGCGAAGACGATGACCACGATGCTGGCGCGCGTGACCGTCCAGGGTGAAGGCACGGCACCGGTTGCCGCCATCCCCGGCTACGAGATCGCCGGCAAGACCGGTACGACCCAGAAGCTGATCAACGGCCGCTACTCCAGTCAGCATCACATCGCCTCGTTCGTCGGCTTCTTCCCCGCCAGCCGGCCTGAGTTGGTGATCTCGGTGATCGTGGACGACGGTCACGGCCCCAACGGCGGCACGGGCTACGGGGCGGCGGTGGCGGCGCCGAGCTTCAAGCGCATCGCGGAACAACTCATCCAGTATCTTGACATCAAACCCGGCGGCGCCGCGCTCGCCCGCCCGCTGTTCGCGCTCGAGGGAGGCCGGCCATGATCAGCTACCTGCTTCCCCCCGTGCCGGCGCGCCCGTTGCCCCGCAGCCGGGCTGGCCGCGACCGCGCAAGTCCGACCTGGAGCGGCCCCGCGATCCCGTCCCGCCTGCGATTGGCGGACCTGCTTCGCTCCGATGAACTGCGGACGGTGCGCGGATCGCTGACCCGGCCGGTTTCGGGCCTCGCGATCGACAGCCGCCGGGTCGTGCCGGGCGACGTCTTCTTCGCGCTGCCGGGGCACCAGGCCGATGGCTCGGACTTCATCGGCCAGGCGGTGGCCCGCGGCGCGGTGGCGATCGTCTCCCTGCGACTTCCGGGGTCCCTGCCGTCGAGCGTGACTGCGCTGCAGGTCGACGATCCGCGCGCCCTGCTCGCGCGCGCCGCGCAGCGTTTCTACGGTTTCCCCGATTCCGCGCTGGGCGTGATTGGCGTCACGGGCGGCCGGGGCAAGACCTCGGTGGCGCATCTCCTGCAGCACCTGCTCGACCGCCCGGACGGGCCGCGGGCCGGACTGATCAGCTCGATCCATTACCATCTGGGTCGGCGCACGGTGCCGGCGTACCTCACCACGCCCGAGGCTCTGGACACCTTCGGCCTGCTCGCGCAGATGCGGGACGCCGGTTGCAGCGAAGCCGTGGTGGAGGTCAGCGCCCGAGGCATCGCCCGGCAGCGCGTCCTCGGTGTCCGCTTCGGCGCGGTGGTGCTCCTGCCCCGGACGGATGACGCGGGGGAGGCGCGTCGCGATGCCGCCACCGTCGCGCCCCTCGAGTCCCGGCTGCTCTCGGGCGAATTCGGCGTGCAGCCGGGCGTGGTGGTGCTGAGTGCGGATGATGCGGGCGGGACCGGGGTCCGGGAGCGCATTCCGGCCGGCGTGCGCGTGGTGACCTTTGGGTCGGCGGCATCGGCCGACGTGCGGGCGGAGGCGATGGAGTGCGGGGCTGGCGGAGCGCGGTTCCGCCTCGTCTGGCCGGGCGGGCAGGCGTCGGTGGCCTCGCCCCTGATCGGGCGCCGCCACGTCGACAACCTGCTCGCGGCGCTGGCCGCCCTCTGGGCGCTCGGCCGCGACCTCCGACCCCTCGTGGCGGCGGCGGGTGGCCTCGCGTCGATCCCCGGCCGCATGGAGCCCGTCGAGGCCGGGCAGTCCTTCCGGGTGGTCGTTGACGCGGCGAATGCCGCCGCCCCGCTGGCGACGGCGCTGGCGACGGTGCGGGCTGGGGTCCCGGGCCGCGTGATCGCCGTGCTCGGAGCGGCGGGTGACCGCGACCGCTCCGGCCGCCCAGCGCTGCTGGCGGCGGCGCAGCGCGGCGCGGACTTCGTGATTGCGACGGCTGACAACCCCCGGACCGAAGGCGTGCGGCGCGTCTTTGCCGACCTCGCGCGCGGCGTGACCGAACCCGGGCGCGTCGCGTGGATCGAGGACCGCCGCCGGGCGATCGCGCTCGCCCTCGACATGGCGGGCCCGGGTGATGCCGTGCTGATCGCCGGTCGCGGACCCGACGGCTGGCAGGAGATGGCGGACACGATTGTTCCCTTCGATGACCGCCGGGTGGCGCGGGAACTCCTGATGGGGCGCGGCGCGTGCCGCGGAGGTTGAGCGACCCATGCCGACGTTCAGTCCCGAATTTCTGGCCCGCGCGACTGGCGGGGTGTGGACCCGGCGCCCGGAGCGCGGCCTGACCGGCTTTACGCAGGACACGCGGACCCTGCAGCCGGGCGACGTATTCGTGGCGCTGCGCACGGAGCGCCGGGACGGACATGCCTTTCTCGCCGAGGCGCGGGCGAAAGGGGCCTCGGCGGCCCTCGTGGCGCGGGCGTCAACGGAGGAGCCCCTGCCGCAGTTGGTGGTGGCTGATCCCCTGTTGGCGCTGCAGGCGGCGGCGCGGGAGCATCGTCGCCGTTTCCGGGGTCCAGTGATCGGCATCTCGGGCAGTGCGGGCAAGACTTCGACCAAGAACCTCTTGGCGCAGTTGCTGGGCGGCGAACCGCGGGTCCTCCCGACGCGGGGCAACCTGAACAACCATCTCGGCGTGCCCCTGACCCTCCTGCGGCTTGATCCGCAGGAGCACGCGTACGCGGTGGTGGAGGCGGGCATCAGCGGGCCCGGGGATATGCCGCCGCTCGCGGCGATGATCGAGCCGGACCTTGCGATCATCACGATGGTGGGTCCGGCGCACCTGGAGGCGCTGGGATCGCTGGAGGGAGTGGCGCGGGAGAAGGCGGAGTTGCCCCGGGCCGCTCGGGTCGCGGTCTTTCCGGCGGAGTGCCGACAGTACGCGGCGTTCCGGGATTTGACGGTTTCGAGCCTTCGGGCGGAGCAGGTGGAAGATCCGGCGGCCCTGCGCGAGCCGATCGGAGCGGAACGGGCGCGCTATCTCCTCGTGCGGCACGCGGAGGAGACGGAGCTCCGGCTCTCCGCAGTGCCCGAGACGCCGTTCACGATGGGTTTGGTTTCGGACGGGCTGGCCCGGAACGCGGTGCTCGCCCTCCTCGTGGCCCTGCGGCTGGGCCTGCCGGTCGACTCCCTGCGGCGGCGGCTGGCGGAGTGGAGGTCCGGCGACCTCCGGGCGGAGGTCCGGCGGCACGGGGATCGGCTCGTTTACGTCGACTGCTACAACGCCAACCCGGCTTCGATGGCGGATGCGTTGGACGCCTTCGTGCGCGTCGCTCCGGCCGGCGCACCGCGGTTCCTCGTGCTCGGCGCGATGGAGGAACTTGGGGCGGAGGCCGAGCGCCATCACCGCGAACTGGGTCGCCGGCTGCCGCTCCGTCCGGGAGACCGGTGTTGCTTCGTGGGCGGCTACGGCGAGGCGGTGCGGGCCGGGGCGGCGGATGCGGGCGTGGACCCGCAGCGCATCGAGCTCGTGGCCGATGCAGCGAGCCTCGCCCCGCGGGTCGCGGCCTTCCGCGGATCGATCTTCGTCAAGGGCAGCCGCCGACATGCGCTGGAGCGCGCGCTGGGGGAGGCCGGACACTGAGCACCGTGATGCCATGCTGAGCTATCTCGCCGAATTCGAAGACCTGTTCGGTCCCCTCCGCCTCCTGCGCTTCATCACCCTGCGCACCCTGCTGGCCGCGATGACCGCGCTGGTGGTCGGCTTCGTGATCGGGCCGATGCTGATCGCCTGGCTCCGGCGGCTGAAGTTTGGCCCGAGCTATGACGACGACCGGACGGGCGACCTCGCGCAGCGCTTCGACAAGAAGCACACGCCGACGATGGGCGGCCTGATGATCTTTGCGGCGGTCTCGGTGAGCGTTCTCCTGTGGGCCACCCCGAACATCTGGGTGCTGGTTGCGCTTGGCGTCTATGCCTCGCTCACGGCCGTCGGTTTCCGGGACGATTACCTGAAAGTGCGGCGGGGCAACCGCGCCGGCATCTCCTCGCGGGAGAAGATCGTCTGGCAGACCCTCGTGACGCTGGCCGCGTTGGTGGTGCTGGCGTGGCATCCGATGAGCGCGGGGCCGATCCGCGAGCTCTGGATCCCCTTCCTCAAGGTGCCTCTCATCGTCGGGCTTCCGGTGGTGGCGTTGTTCATCCTGATGTTCCTCTGGATCGTGGGTTTCTCGAACGCGATCAACCTCACGGACGGTCTGGATGGCCTGGCGATCGGCTGCACGATCACGGTGGCGCTGGTCTACGGGATCATGGCGTATGCGGCGGGCAACTTCCGGATCGCGGAGTACCTCCTGATCGGCCACGTCCCGGGTACGGGCGAATTGGCGGTGGTGTGCGGCGCCTTGGCCGGTGCGGGCATGGCGTTCCTGTGGTTCAACTCGCATCCGGCGGAAGTCTTCATGGGCGACACCGGCTCGCTGGCCCTGGGTGGGCTGATCGGCGTGATCGCGTTCATGGTGCAGCAGCCGCTCACCTTGGCGATCGTCGGCGGCGTCTTCGTCGCGGAGGCCGTCTCGGTGATCATCCAGGTCGGGGTCTTCAAGTGGACGAAGCGGCGCAGCCCGACCGGCGAGGGCCGACGCTTTTTCCTCATGGCTCCGCTGCACCATCACTTCCAGAAAAAGGGCTGGCCGGAGACCAAGGTGGTGCTGCGTTTCTGGGTCATCTCGCTCCTGTGCGCCCTGGTGGGTTTGGGAACGCTGAAACTGCGCTGAACGACGATGCTCCAGCCTCCATCCTTCCTGACTCTGTTGCTCGCCCGGCCCGTCGCGGTGGTCGGCTCGGAACCCGCCGCGGCGGGCGTCACCGCCCTTCTCAGTGGGCTTGGCGTGGAAGTCTGGCGGCAGGATCGCCTTGAGGCGGTGCACGGCGATCCGGCGCCGGGTCTCGCCGTGGTGGCGGCCGGGTCGGACGAGGGCCGCCTGCCGCCGGCAAGCGCGGCGCGCGGCGAGGGCGGGCTCGTCGTGCTGCACGAGAACGACCTTGCCCCGCTCCTCTGGCGCGGACGACTGCTGGTGGTCACTGGCACGCGGGGCAAGACGCGGTTGGTGCGACTCCTCACGGAGGCTCTCCATCTGGCCGGCCACGACGTGGTCGGTGCGGAGCGGGCGGACGGCGGGCTCGCGGGCGTGGTGGCCTCCCGGCGCGGCGGTGCACCCGACTCGATCCTGGTCAGCCGGATGGACGCCGGCGCCGCGCTTCCCCTGCGCCACCTGCGGGCGGACGCAGTGATTTGGACGAATCTGCTGGAGGAGGAGTCGGGTCGTCATGGCTCCATGGCGGCGGCCTTTGCGGCGGGCTGGCGGATGTTTGAACGGGCGGTGGGCGGGGAAGTCTTCGCGGGCGAGACGGTTCAGCGCTGGGCCGATCGTCTCGGTCAGACCCTTCCCTCCGATTCCCGGGTGACAACGGATGAGGCCTCCGGCGACGTGCTGCTCCGGCACACGCCCTTTGAAAGCGAACCGGCGCGGGAGACCTTCCTTCTGGCCGCCGCGTGGTGGCGCGCCGCCGGCCTGCGCGAGAGCATCCTCTACGCTGCGGCGCAACGCTTCGCGGCGACCTGACACGACCCTTCTTTCCCATGGCCTCGGGCCGTCCTTGATTCCATTCTTCGATCATGAAAATCCTCCACATCTTCGGCGTCGTCCTCGCGGTGCACCTCGGGGTCTTCCTCGTGATCTTCGCCGTGCCCGGCTGCCGCACGACGGCCCGGAAGGCTCCGCCGACTCCGGCCGATACCGTGACGGCGGCGGACGCCGTGGCGCCGGCGCCCGTGGAGGGGCCATCCGACCTCGCGGCCGTGGCGCCGTTGGCGGAGAGCGCACCGCCTCCCGTGGCGGCGCCCGCGGGCGCCACCGCACCGGTTCCCGCCGATGCAACGGTGCGCTTCAGTCCGCTCCGGCCCGGAGCGGTTACGCCCGGAGCGGCACCGACGGCGGAAGGGGTGACCCCGGCGCGCACGCACGTGGTGGTACGCGGGGACAGCCTTTGGACGGTGGCGCGGCGCTACAATCTCACGGTCGCGGAGGTCGCCGAGGCGAACCGGCTCTCTCCGTCGGCGACCCTCGCGGTCGGCCAGAAACTCCTCGTCCCGGCGCCGAAGCGCGCGGCGGCGACGACGGCCCCGTCGGGCGATGACGCGCGGGTGCACGTGGTGAAGGGGGGCGACACCCTTGGAACGATTGCGCGCCAGCACGGCACGACGATTGCGACGCTCAAGCGCCTGAACGGCTTGAAGTCGGATCTGGTGCGGGTCGGGCAGCGTTTGACGGTGCCGGAGCCGGGGATGGCGTTGCCGGAGCCGAGCGTGGCGAAGCCCGCTCCACCGGCGGCCGCGACCGTCAACGCGAATGGCGCGCTGGTGCACGTCGTGAAGCCGGGGGAGAGCCTCGACTCAATCCGCAAGCTTTACGGCGTGACAGTGGGAGCCCTGGCGACGGCGAACAACATCGCGGACCCCTCGCGGATCCGCCCGGGACAGGAACTGGTGATTCCCGGTCGGAAGGCGACGGCGCCCGTGGCGGTGCCCGCGTCGGCTTCGTCGGCGACACCGGCGGATGCGTCGAGCCCCTTCCTCCCCGTGGCGACGCCGGCGAACGAGTCCCCCCTGACGCCGGCGCCCGAGGTGCCGGTGATTCAGGTGCAGGAGACGCCGAAGGGTGGGGACGCCGTGAGCCGAGCGTGAGCGAATCCACCGTGTCATTTCTCCCTCCCGTCCTGCGTCATCCTTCCTGAATTTCCCGCGATGATCGGCTCTGGCGCGTCGAACGACTCTCCCCGCCCGCGGCTCAGCCTGAGTCCGGTGGCGGTGATCGTCGTCTGCGCGGTGGCGCTGACCTTCCTTGGGATCACGATCCTCTTCAGTGCGAGTGCGGCTTTCAAGCAGGGGCCGCTCTTCTACGTGACGAAGCAGTTGATCGGGGTCGGCCTGGCGGTGGGGGTCGGCTGGGTGGCGAGCCGGGTGGATCTGGAACTGTCGCGCCGCTACATCTGGGTGGTGGGAGGGGTGTCGTTGCTGCTGCTCGTGCTGGTGCTGATTCCCGGGCTCGGCATCTCAGTGAAGGGCAGTCGACGCTGGCTCGGGTTGGGCGGCTTGCGTTTCCAAGTGTCGGAGCTCGGCAAGCTCGCGATGGTGTTCTGCCTCGCGCACTTCCTCGCGGCGAACCAGACGAGACTCTCGGACTTCTGGCGCGGCTTCGCCCAGCCCCTGCTGATCGTCGTGGCCTTTGCCTCGCTGATCGTCCTTGAACCGGACTTCGGCACGGCGGCGCTGGTGTTTTCGGTGGGGGTGGTGCTCATGTTCCTCGCCGGGGCGCGGTGGCGCTACATCCTGCCGGCGGTCATGGCGGCGGGCGTCGCTTTCGCCGTGCTCGTGATCCACAACCCCAACCGCCTGCGCCGCTTCATGGCCTTCCTCGATGTCGAGGGCAACAAGCAGTCGGGAACCTACCAGCTCTATCAGTCGCTTGCGGCGTTCGCGGTGGGGGGGACGGAGGGAGCGGGTCTGGGGCAGGGGCGGCAACAGATGAATTTCCTGCCCGAGGCGCACACGGACTTCGTCTTCGCGGTGGTGGGCGAGGAACTCGGACTTTGGTTCACGCTGGGAGTGGTGGCCGTGTTCCTTGTCATGTTCATCGCGGGGCTGATTCACCTGCGGCGGGCGCCGAACCTCTTCCACTACCTGCTGGTGGCCGGGTGCCTGCTGCTCATGCTGCTCCAGGCGGTCATCAATCTGGGCGTGGTGACCGGCATCCTTCCGACCAAGGGCATGTCGCTGCCTTTCATCAGCGCAGGTCTTTCCAACCTCGTGCTGATGGGGTTGATCCTTGGCATCCTCGTGAATACGCAGCGATCGTGGGGGAAGCCGGGCGCGGGACTTTCGACGCGCGGGCTGGAGGAGGTGACAGCATGAGTCGTTTCCTCATTTCCTGTGGCGGCACCGGCGGACACTTGGCGCCGGGGATTGCGCTGGCGGAGGAACTGCAGCGGCGCGGGCATCAGGTGCGCCTCCTGATCAGCCGCAAGCAGGTCGATGCGCGTCTGGCTGAGAAGTACCCGCAGCTGGTGTTCGAGCCGGTCGCATCCGCCGGTCTCGACGGCGGCGTGCTGGGGATGGCCCGCTTCGGACTCGGGCAGCTCCGCGCCTTGGTGGCGGGCTGGCGCCGCGTGCGTCGGGAGAGGCCGGCGGCGGTGATCGGTTTCGGCGGTTTCACGTCCGTGGGCCCGGCGGTGGCGGGGTGGCTCCTCGGCGTGCCCGTCGTGCTCCACGAAGCCAATCGCGTGCCCGGCCGGGCCGTGCGGGTCCTGGGGCGGCTCGCCCGCCGCGTGTATCTCCCCCCGGGAGTCGCACTCCGATCCGCCCGCCGCGGCGCGGTGCGTGAGTCGGGCCTGCCGTTGCGCCGCGAGTTCCGGCGTGAACCGGTCGAGGGAGCGCGGCGCACACTGGGTCTTCTCGTCGACCGACCCGTCGTGGTCGTGCTCGGCGGCAGTCAGGGCGCGTCGGCCCTCAATACGTGGGCCCGCGGGGCGGCAGCGGAACTCGCGGAGAGCGGCATCCAGCTCTATTGCCTCACCGGGCTCGGCAAGGGCGCGGCGGAGGTGCGCCCGCTGCGCGATCGCGAGGGGGGCGAGGTGCGCGTGATTGAGGTCCCGTTTTCGGATCGCATGGCCACGGTGTTGTCGGCCGCCGATCTTGCGGTCTCCCGCGCGGGGGCCGGAACGATCGCGGAACTCGTGCGCACGGAAACGCCCGCAGTGTTGGTGCCGTATCCGCAGGCGGCGGACAATCATCAGACGGCGAACGCCGTGGCCTTTGTCCAGGACGGCGGCGGGCGGCAACTGCCGCAGGGGCGCCTCGTGGAACTCACGGCCGTCGTGCGGACGCTGCTGGCGGATCCGCAGGCCCTCGCCGCGCACCGGGCGGCGTTGCGGTCCCAGCAGGCGGTCGATGCGGCGGCGGTGCTGGCCAACGATCTGGAGTCGATCGCGGCATCCCGGCCGCGACCGGCGGCGCAACCGGGAATGGAGGCGGTATGAGCGCGGAAGGCACCCCTGACTGGGATCGGCTGGCGGAGGCGCTCCGCGCGGCGCTGGCACCGGAGTCCGCGGTGCGCCGCGAGGAAGCGCTCGCCACGCGCACGACCCTGCGGGTGGGCGGGGCGGCGAGGATCCTGGCCGAGCCCGCGTCGGAGGCCGACCTGGCCGCGGTGGTTCGACGCGTCGCGGCGGCCGGCGTGCCGATGATCATGCTTGGCCGCGGCTCCAATCTGCTGGTGCCGGACGCGGGCGTGGATGCGGTGGTGATCAGCCTCGGGCATCCGGCGTGGCAGCGCTTCCTGCCGGAGGCGGACGGCCGCGTGCGCGTGGGCGCCGGGCTTCGCCTGAAGAATCTCTGCGGCCTTGCGAGCAAGGCGGGCCTCGTGGGCTTCGAATTCCTCGAAGGCATCCCCGGCAACGTCGGCGGCGCGCTGCGCATGAACGCCGGAGCGATGGGGGGCTGGATGTTCGATGTCGTCGAGGAAGTCCGAGTCATGTCGCGGGAGGGCGAGGTCCGCACCTACCGGAAGGACGAAATGAACGTCGATTATCGTCATTGCGCGGAGCTGGAGACGGCGATCGCACTTGAGGCGGTGCTGCGGCCGGCGCGCGTTGCACCCGGTGAGGACGAGGCGATCCGCCGGCAGATCGATGCGTACCGCGACAAGCGTCACCAGTCGCAGCCCCGCGAGCCCAGTGCCGGGTGCATGTTCAAGAACCCGCCCGGAGACTCGGCGGGGCGCCTGATTGATGCCGCCGGACTCAAGGGCGAGCGCGTGGGCGGGGCTGAAGTGGCGACCGTGCACGCCAACTTCATTATCAACCGCGGCGGCGCCACCTCCGCGGACGTGATCGCCCTCGTGCGGCGCGTGCGGGAGCGCGTGCAGCAGGTGAAGGGCGTGACCCTCGAGCCGGAGGTTCTGCTTTACGGCGGCGATTGGCGGGAGGAACTTTGACGCGATGACAACCCTGACCCCAACGATCGTGGTCCTGTGCGGCGGAGTGTCGGCCGAGCGCGAAGTCTCGCTCGGCTCCGGCCGGGCGAGCGCGCTGGCGCTGGCGCGGACCTTTCCGACCCGCCTCGTGGAGGTGCGGGAGGCGCGGCTGCCGGTCGGGCTGGATCCGGCGCGCGACGTGGTCTTCTCCACCCTCCACGGCACCTTTGGCGAGGATGGAGCGATGCAATCGCTGCTCAACGCGGCGGGTGTCCACTACGCCGGCTGCGATGCGGCGTCGAGTGCGTTGACCTTTGACAAGGAGCGGACGAAGCAGGCGGTGGCGGCGGCCGGCGTGCGCGTGGCGGCGGGGGTGAGCTTCCCGGCCTCGCACCGCCCGACCACGGCGGACCTGGTCGCCCGGCTGGGTCCGGAGGTCGTGCTCAAGCCCCGGGCCTCGGGCAGCAGCGTCGGCTTGGCGGTTTGCGATGACCCGGCTGGACTTGAGCGTGCGCTGGCCGGACTGGCGGACGGCGAGTGGCTGGCGGAGCAGCGGATCCGGGGCCGTGAGCTCACGGTGGGCCTGCTCGATGGCAAGGCGATGGGCGTGGTCGAGGTCGTGCCCCAAGGCGGGACCTTTGACTACACCTCGAAGTACACCAAGGGGTTGACCCAGTATCTGGCGCCGGCGCCTCTGTCGGACGCGGTGACGGCGGCGGCGCAGGCGGCGGCGGAGCGGGCGTTCGCGGCGTGCGGCTGCCGTGATTATGCGCGCATCGACTTCATGCTCTCGCCCCGCGACGAATTGTTTTTGCTCGAAATCAACACGCTCCCCGGCATGAAGGACACGAGCCTCCTGCCCATGAGCGCTCGCTGCGCGGGATTGGATTTCACCTCGTTGGTGAGGGAGTTGGTGAACCCGGCGCTGCGGCGCTTCCGTGGCGGGATCCGCTGAGATGAACAAGCCCGCTGGCCTCGTTTTCTCCGCCCGTTCGTGGCGCGACATTCCCCAGGAAGTCGCGCCCCGCTCCATGTCGCGCGAGGGCCGGCGGCGCCTGACGATGGGGTTCGTGAAGGCGGGATTCGCCCTCGCTGCCGTCGCCTGCCTCGCGTGGGCGGGGTGGGAAGTGGTGCAGCTCTGGCGGCATGACCCCATGAAGCTCGCCGCGCCGGTGAAGTCGGATCCCCTGCGCACGATCAAGCTCACGACCAATGGCGTCCTCGACGAGGAGTGGGTGGTCGAGAAGCTCGCGCTGCCGCGCGGGGTGGCGCTGATGGAACTCGACCTTGACGCTCTGCAGTCGCACTTGCTCGCTGACCCGCAGGTGCGGACCGCGGTGCTGACCCGGAAGTTTCCCGACACCTTGGTGGTGACGCTGCAGGAGCGCAGCCCGGTCGTACGCCTGCGCGTCGCGGATCGCTCGGGACAGCCGCGCGATTACCTCGTCGCCCGCGATGGGATGGTGTTTCCAGGCGTGAACTATGCGCCCGAGTTGGTGGCGGCCCTGCCGTGGTTGGACGGCGTGACCCTCGCTCCGCTGGCGCGGGGCGGGTTCGCGCCGGTGGCGGGACTCGAGACGGTGGCCGACCTGTTGGAGACCGCGCAGATCAACGTGCCGAATCTGCGCCGGACCTGGCGGGTGATCGGCATGGACCGGTTTGCGAGCTACGGCGAAATCCTCGTGCGGACCGAGCACGTGCGGGAAATTGTCTTCGGCCTCCGGGACGACTTCTTCACCCAGGTCGCACTCTTGGATGCCGTGCTGTCGGAGACGCGGGAGCGTCCGGTGGGCATGATCAACCTTTCCCTCGGCAAGAAGCAGGTGCCGGTGCTCTTCGCGACCGAAGAGACGGCGCCGGCGACGCGGCCGACGCCTTCGGCCAGCCCGGCCGGGGCCGCCGGCGCGCGGGCGGTGCCGCAAGGGACCGGAGCCGGGATGGCGGCGACGGGTGGCGCGGCGAAGAACAGTACGGGCGCGGTGAAGGCCCCCCGCTTCACGGTGAGCATTTCCTCCAACCCGGACAGCTGACGTGATTTCCCGGACAAAATACATTGGTGCCGTCGAGATCGGCACCGCCAAAGCGAGCGTGTTGATCGGCGAAGTGACCAATGGTCGCAGCCTGAGCATCGTGGGCATGGGCGAGAGCGCCTCCCGCGGCGTGATCAAGGGCTCGGTCTTCGACTTCAAGGCGGCGAGTGACGCGGCGCACAGCGCCCTCCTTGAGGCCGAGCGCAGCGCCGGCGTGCGCGTCGACGAGGTCTACCTCGCGCAGACCGGTGCCCACCTCGACGGTTTCTCGAGCGACGCCTCCGTGCAGGTGTCCGCCGCCAACAACATGGTGAGCGACTTCGACATCGCCACGGTGTGCAACATGGCGCGATCCAAGCAACTGCCCGACGGCCGGATGGTCGTGCAGCGCCTGCGCCGGCCCTTCCGCCTCGATGGGCGCCTCGTGCCGGACCCGGACAGCCTTGTTGGCCGCGAGTTGCAGGTCAGCTACTACGTGGTGCACGGCCAGGAGAGCCGCATCGCGGACAACATCCACGTCATTCGCGGGTTCAACGTGCGGGTCTCCGAACTCATTCTCTCCAGCCTCGCCTCCGGCACGATCGTGACGGCGGCGGACGAGCGGCAGCACGGCGTGCTGGTGCTCGACATCGGGGCGGGCACCACGGACTACGTGCTCTACCGCGACGGGATGCCCCAGGTGGCCGGCGTGGTGCCGGTCGGCGGCTCGCACCTCACCAATGACCTCGCCTTGGGGCTGCGTCTGACGGAAGGACAGGCGGAGAAGCTGAAGCTGCGGTGTGCGCGGGCGACGACGCTAACGAAGAGCCGCGACGACAAGGTCTGGCTGAACGGGGATTTCGCGATCGGCGACCGCCAGTTCCCGCGCATGACGATCGAGCAAATCACGGCCGCCCGCATCTGGGAGTTGTTTGAGGTCGTGAAGAAGAAGCTGGGTCCGGCCTTCGGGCCCGAGCGTCTGGGCTCGGGCGTCGTGCTGACCGGAGGTTCAAGCAAGCTTCCCGGCATCGCCGAGGCGGCCGGAAAGGTGTTTGGCGTCTCGACCCACCTCAGCGAGGCGCCTTCCTGGGTGAGCGAGAATCTGCGTGACCCCAGTTATTCGACGGTGCTGGGCCTACTCCACTACGGACTGAGTTCGCGCCCGGAGGTGCCGGTTGAGCGGGGCAAGACCACCGGCTTGTTCAAGAAACTCTTTGCCTCCTGAGTCCTCCTCCCGTCCCCATGCAGGCAAACGAACTTCCCTTGGAGCATAGTGCGCTGACCGACCGGAGTGTCGCGATGAAGGTCATCGGGGTCGGCGGGGCCGGGTCCAACGCCGTTGACCGGTTGAAGATGGACAACCTTGAGCGGTTGGCGCTCGCGGTGATCAACACCGACCATCAGGCCCTTTCCAGTTCGCCGGTGCAGGAAAAACTCCTGATCGGGGCGACGGTCACCCGCGGCCTGGGCGCGGGGGCGGACCCCGAACTCGGGCGCGAGGCGGCCGAGACGGATCGCGAGAAGTTGCAGGCCACGGTGGCTGGGTGCGACCTCGTCTTCCTTGTCGCTGGCATGGGCGGCGGCACGGGGAGCGGCGCCGCGCCCGTCCTTGCCGAACTCGCGACTGAGGCCGGCGCGCTCGTGATCGCGTTTGTCACGATGCCCTTCGCCTTCGAAGGTGGCCGACGCCTGCGGCAGGCCGAGGAGGGTCTGCAGGCGCTGCGCAAGGTGTGCGATGCCGTCATCCCGCTGCCCAACGACGTGTTGTTGCAGGAAGCGGCGGAGAACGAGACGGTGCTCGACTCGTTCGCGCGCGCCGATGAGTGGATCGGCCGCGGCGTGAAGTCGATCTGGGCGATGCTTCATCGCACGGGCCTGATCAACCTCGATTTCGCCACCCTCCGACAGGCGTTCGTCGCCCGCGGGGGCAAGACCCTCTTCGGGCTCGGGACCGGTCACGGCGACCAAGCCGTGGCCGAGGCCATCGAGAGCCTGAAGCTCTGCCCGCTCCTCGCCACTCCGGAGTTCTCCCGCAAGGCGGAGCGACTTCTCGTCAATCTCACCGGCGGCCCCGATCTCACCCTGCCCAAGGTCAATGAGATGATGACGGCCGTCACCGAGCAGTTCGGCCGGGACTCGCACGTCATCATGGGCGCCGTGATCGACGAAACGATGGCGGGCCGGGTGGAGGTCTGCGTGCTCGGGACCACCGACATCGGCAGCCGCGTCAACACCCGTCGGCCCGTCGCCCCGGCGCGTCCCCGTGCGATACCCGGAGCCAACCCGGCATCGGCAGCCCGGGACGAGGACCCTGACAAAGGTACCTCCGAGGCGCCGGTCGCCGCCTCCGGCAAGGTCTCCACCAAGGGAACCAAGCCGGGAGGCGGTCCGCAGTTGTCCCTTGAGCTGTCCGCTTCCCCGAGCGCCCAGAACGAGTTCTCGTTCAGCGAGGTCGAAAGCCGCGGCTACTTCGACAAGACCGACCGCAACCTCTTCGAGGGGCAGGACCTCGACGTGCCCACCTACCTGCGCAAGGGCGTCAAGATCGTGCTCTGACCGGGAGCCTTTACGTCGGGAGCCATCGCCCCTTGGCAAGGTGGCGGGATTCTGCACAGTGGACTGAATGTTCGTCGATGAATGCGTGATCAAGGTCCAGGCTGGGGACGGCGGGCGCGGCTGCGTCTCCTTCCGGCGCGAGAAGTATGAGCCTTGGGGCGGACCCAATGGCGGCGATGGGGGGAAGGGCGGCGACGTGATCCTGCTGGGCGATGACGACACCAACAACCTCATCGACTACAAGTTCAAGCCGCACTGGAAGGCCGAGCGGGGCGAGCACGGCTTGGGCAAGGACTGCCATGGCCGCGAGGGCAAGGCGGTCACCTTGCGGATGCCGCTCGGGACCGTCGTCACCGACGACGAAACCGGCCGGGTGGTCGCCGAAGTCGTGGAGGACGGTCAGCGCGTGGTCCTCTGCAAAGGCGGCAACGGAGGGTGGGGGAACACGCACTTCAAGAGCTCGACCAATCGCGCCCCCCGCAACGCCAACCCCGGTCACCCCGGCGAGGGAGGGACCTTCCGACTGGTCCTCAAGAGCATCGCTGACGTCGGCCTGGTGGGCTTCCCGAATGCCGGCAAGTCCTCGCTGATGAACGCGATCACCAAGGCCCGGCCCAAGACCGCCGCCTACCCGTTCACCACCCTCCACCCCCAGATCGGCGTCATCGAATATCCCGATCCCACCCAATTTGACCGGATCCTACTCGCCGACGTGCCCGGGCTCATCGAAGGCGCCAGCGAAAACCGGGGTCTCGGCCATCGGTTCCTGCGCCATATCGAACGCTGTCGGTTGCTCATGTTCCTCATCGACATGGCTGGCGTCGATGGCCGCGACCCCCGCGACGACTACCGCGTGCTCCTCAAGGAACTCAAGCTGTACGACCCCGCCCTGCTCAAGAAGCCCCGCCTCGTCGTCGCCAACAAGATGGACCTGCCGGAGGCCCGCGCCCACCTCGCGGCCTTCAAGCGTCGCCACAAGGTCGATGTCCTCACCATCTCCTGCCTGGACGGTGAGGGTCTCGACTCGCTCAAGGAGGGTCTGCGCCGCCGGGTCCGCGGGCCCGAGCCCAAACCGCGGAAAAAGCGTGCCTGAAGCCGAGGGCTTGGCGTGACGAAGTGAGGTGACATGTCTCCTGAGAACCGTGCGCTGCTCATGCGGGCCAACCGCCTCATGGGCGCTTCCCTCGTCGAGGCCAACCTCGTCAAAATCGAAGACTTGTTGGAAAAGGCCAACGAGAAGCTTTTCGAAATCATCGCCGCCCAAAACGTCCGGCAAAGCCTCTCGGAAAAGTCCAGACCCAGGTCGTCGCCAAGCTCGAAGAGTACGGGCGCATCACGTCGGAGCAGCGGCAGGCGCTGGCCAACCATCCCGAGGAATTGAGCGGCGAGGCCCTCGACAAACTCCTCCAGGAGGGTCACGGGATCACGCCCTTTCAGTTGCTGGTGGCACGGGCGCAGGCCCTCGGCCTCGCGCCCTGCAATGTGACCCGGCACCGCGTCTCGGCATCCACCTTCGAGCGCATCCCGCAGGAGTACTGTCAGGAACATGTTCTTCTGCCCATCGGGCAGGTGGGCGACTTCCTGCTCGTGGCCTTCGCCAATCCGTTCGAGGTCACCGTGCCCGCCCGGCTGCAGGAGATGACCGGCAAACGGATCATCCGCCTGCTCGGCCGCGAGAAGGACATCCGTGACAAGTTCGCCAGGTCCGCCGAGCGCGCCGGCTTCGATGAGGTCGTGCAGCAGATCGGCGCCGAGTTCGGCAAGGCCGCCGAGGAATCGGTCGGCGAGGACGTCAACGAGGAGTCCGGTCCGATCATCCAACTCGGCAATCGTGTCATCGAGGACGCCTATTACCTGGGTGCATCCGACATCCACGTTGAGCCGCAGGAAAAGGAAATGGTCGTGCGCTACCGCATCGACGGCGTCTGTCAGGAAAAGCTGCGTCTCCCCGCCAAGGTCGGCCCAGCCCTCGTGGCCCGCCTGAAGATCATGTGCAACCTCGACATCGCCGAGCGTCGCCTGCCGCAAGACGGCCGCATCGTCTTCAAGCAGTACACGAAGAAGGGCATGGACATCGACCTCCGCGTCTCCACCGCTCCGCTCAACCACGGCGAGGGCGTGGTCATGCGTATCCTCGACAAACAGAAGTCCACGCTCCCGATGACCGCCCTCGGTTTCTCCAAGGAAAATCTGGTGCGCTACCGCGAGGTGATCCGCCAGCCGTACGGCAGGATCCTCCACTGCGGACCGACGGGCTCCGGCAAGTCGATGACGCTTTACTCGGCGCTCAACGAAATCAACTCGCCCGAGTTGGTCATTCGCACCGCCGAGGACCCGATCGAGTACACGCTCAATGGCATCAATCAGATGCAGATGCACCGGCAGATCGGCCTGACCTTCGCCGCCGCCCTCCGGTCCTTCCTGCGTCAGGATCCCGACATCATTCTCGTGGGTGAGATCCGCGACAAGGAAACCGCCAACATCGCGGTCGAGGCCGCGCTCACCGGTCACTTGCTCATTTCCACGCTCCACACCAACGACGCGCCGTCGACGGTGGCGCGACTCACCGACATGGGAGTCGAGCCGTTCATGATCTCCTCTTCTCTCCTCTGCGTCTGCGCCCAGCGACTGATGCGGCGTGTTTGCAAGAGTTGCCGGTATCAGGCCGAGCCGCATACGCGGGAGAAGGAGATCTTGGAGAAGGGGCTGGGATGGAGCGGGCCGATCTACAAGGCCAACCCGCGGGGGTGTCCGAAGTGCGGCAACTCCGGTTACAAGGGCCGCGTGGGCATCCACGAGCTCATGATCACCAACGACGAATTGGTTGATGGCATCAACAAGGGGCTGGAAGCCGCCGAGTTGAAGCGCATCGCGATGCGGGCGGGCATGAAGACGTTGCACCAAGACTCGTTGCTCAAGGTCCGCGAGGGCATCGCGACGCTTGAGGGAGCCGTCGCGACCGTCCCGATCGACTTGTAAGCCGGGCACCGGGGCGCCGTGGCGGGGCGTCGGCCGCGCACGTGGAGGGCGGGGCGTCCGGCTCGACTTGCGAGTCAAGATGCCGAGCCCGTTTGCGGGTGGCGGCGTGCGCCGGGCGGATGGTTTTTTGGGTTTCTTCCCCGCCACGGGCTCGTAGCGTGGGACGTCGTCCCATGCCGCCGCCGTCATCTCCGCTTCGAATCCGATCCGTTGTTCCCCGGGCTTTCGTCGCCACCCTCGCGGGGGTGCTGGCGTTGGGAATGGTGGGCTGCGGAGGCGGGGATCGCCCGCCCGGCGCGCCGCGTACGGTCGATCGGAAGGTGGCGGCCGAGGCCGAGGGCCACGCGGCCGAGGCCGCGTTTGCGGCGCAGATTCGTGACTACCGGCGCGCGGAGGGGGCGATGAAGAAGGCGATCGCCCTGCGCGACGACATCCCGGACTGGTGGTTCAGTCTCGGGCTCATCCATGTCCGCCTCGGTCAGAAGGACGAGGCTCGCAGCGCCTACCGCCGGGCGCTGGATCTCCATGAAAGCCGGTACGACGAGACCGATTCGACGGCGGAGGTCATCGCGCAGCTTTACCTCCTCGTGGTCCTGAACCGCGAGTCCGACGCTCGCAAACGGCTCGACAAGGCCGCCCGCAAGCACCGGAACGACGCGCGTCTCGAGGAGTTCATCCGCTCCAAGGGGATCGACCGGCTGCTGGCGGATCCGGAGGTCCGTTCGAACCAGCTCTGAGCGGTCGGTGGCGGTCGTGGAACCTCACGTCCCGGCCATGATGAACCCCTGGGCTGAATTCACCACGCTCGCCGTGCTGCACGCCCTCGCGGTGATCAGCCCCGGGCCCGATTTCGCGATCGTACTCCGACAAAGCATCGTTCACGGCCGTCGCGTCGCCCTCGCCACCAGCGCGGGCATCGGCAGCGGGATCGTGGTGCATGTGCTCTACTCGGTGCTGGGGTTGGGGCTGCTGCTCCGCACCTCGCCGCGACTGCTTGAGGCACTTCAGGCGGTCGGTGCCGTCTATCTCCTCTGGCTTGGCGTGCAGTCGCTGTGGTCCCGTCCCCGGCAGGAGGACGTGCCTGAGGCCGGCGTGCCGGCGGCGCCCGCTCCCGATGCAGTCCGGCACGCCTTTGTCACGGGCTTCCTGACGAACGCCACGAACGTGAAGGCCACGCTCTACGCTCTTCTTCATCTCCGTCTTCTCCGTCGTGGTCAGCCCACAGACTCCGCGCTGGCTGCAGGGAGCGTATGGCGCGTGGATGGTCGTCGCGACCACGCTGTGGTTCTCGCTCGTCTCCTTCGGCTTCAGCCAGCCCGGGGTGCGCCGCGCGTTCCTCCGCCGCGGACACTGGTTTGACCGGACGATGGGGGTGGTGCTGATCGCCCTCGCCCTCCGGCTCGCCCTGAGCCGCAGCTAGGGCGGCGGCGGTCGCGGTGGCGCGCGGCTGTTTGCGGCGGTCGGGGGGCGGGGGCGGTTGGGAGCGAATCGACTACGGCGACCACGCCCGTGGCGGCGCGGCGAGGCTGTAGTCGGTGAATTCCATCGAGAGGTTCGGATTGTAAGCCGGGTCGTGCGCGATCACGTCGCGATCACGTCGCGCCAGCGCTCGATCATGGCTTCGACCTCGCGGCGGAAGCGCTCGTGCTTCTCCGGCGTGTCCTCCGCCCCGCGGCTGGCGCTTTCGTGATGGTAGAGTTCGGCGAACGGGGTCCAGAGGTTGCGCAGGCCCGTCGCGCGCACCCGGAGGCAGAAGTCGACGTCGTTGAAGGCGACCGCCAGCGACTCGTCGAGCCCGCCCACCTGCTCGAAGACTTCGCGGCGCACCACGAGGCAGGCGGCCGTCACGGCCGAGAAGTTCTGCGTCAGGCGCGCCCGGTTGCAGCGGCCATCCGTCCCGCGCGGGAAGTCGCGGAAGAGGTGCCCGGCCACGCCGCCCATGCCGATGACCACGCCGGCGTGCTGGATGGTGTCATTGGGGTAGTAGAGGAGCGCGCCCACACAGCCGATCCCGGGACGGACCGCTTGGCTGACCATCTCGTCGAGCCATTCGCCGTGAATGATCTCAAGGTCGTTGTTGAGGAGCGCGATGATGCTGCCGCGGGCGTGACGGACTCCGTGATTGTTGATCGCCGAGTAGTTGAAGGGCGCATCGTAGCGCAGCACGGCGATGCGGTCGGATTCGATCCGCCGGAAGTACTCCAGCGTCTTCGGGTCATCCGAACCGTTGTCGACGACGAGGATCTCGTAGTTCGGGTACAGCGTCTTCGCGACCAGGGTGTCGATGCAGCGCGAGATCAGGTGGTGCCCGTTGCGGGTCGGGATGATGATCGAGACCAGCGGCGCGGGCTCGGGGCGCGGGCGTCGCGCGCGCCAGTGGTCGCCGGGGACCGGCACCAGCTCCACCGCTTCGCCGATGCGCTGGAAGTGATCGGTCAGCGCGCGCTTCGCGGCCTCCACCGGGTAGTTCTTCTCGCTCAGCATGAGCGCGGTCGAACCAAGGATGGCGCGCCAGTGATAGAGCACCTTGGGGATGTGCCGGACGCGCTCGGGCGAGGACCGCTCAATCACGCGGAGCGCGAGGTCCCAGTCCTGGCTGCCCTCGTAGCCGGGCCGGAGGCCGTCGACCGCGCGGAGCAGGGAGGTGCGGTAGACGGAAAGGTGGGAAAGGTAGTTCTGGCTCTCAAAAAGGTCCGGCAGGAAGTCCGGCTTGAAGTAGGGCTCGTGCCGCCGCCCCTCCTCGTCGATCTTGGGTGTGCAGGTCGAGCAGCGAGGCGACCTCGTACAGCGCGTGCGGCGCGAGTTCGTCGTCGTGGTCGAGCAGCGCGGTGAACTCGCCAGTGGCGAGCCCGAGGGCGGAGTTGGAGGCGTGGGAGATGTGCCCGTTGCGCTCGCGGAAGACGACCTTGATCCGGGGGTCCTCGCGGGTGAATGCCTCGAGCAGCGGCCGCACGTGCGGTGCCGGTGAGGCGTCGTCGGCGAGGCAGAGCTCCCAGTGCGGATAGACCTGACGCCGCACGCTGTCCACGGCGCGGCGGAGCCAGACCTCGTCCTCCGCGGAACGATGGTACACCGGCACGAGGATCGAGATCAGCGGCCGCTGGCGCAGCTGGGGCACGCGGGCCGCCAGGGCGGCGAGGGACTCGGGCGTATGGCGGTCGTAGGTCTCGGCCCAGCGCTCATAACTCGTCAGCTCCGGTGCGGCGAGGTGAGCGCCCACCCGCACCGGCGACCAAAAAAAAGGGTGCCAGACTCCATGGATGTCGGCGACCTCGAGGACGATTTCCGTATCGGTTTCCTCCAAGGCGATTTCGATCTTGAAGCCGCTGTACTCCGCGTGGGGGGTGTCGCGCAGGGCGGCGAGGACGTCTATGCGTTTCAGCCCGTAGACGCCGGAGTAGGTGCGGGCGCCGATGCGGGCTTGGATCTTCTTCAGCGCGAGGGGCAGCCGGGAGAGGCACCAGCCGCGGACGACGACCTTGCTGCCGGAGAAGCTCCAGGCCTGCGGGTAGTCGACGCTGTAGAGGAAGGAGGGGTCGAGGGATCGGCAAAGTGCTCGGGACGGAAGGCGAGGCCGGAGGGGCGCAGCGCGGGCTGGCTTGGGGCGGCGGTGGTCGTGGCGGCGGAACCCCGGCGGAGAGGATCAATCAGCCACCGCCGGAGGGCGCGCAGGGGGGCGGTCAGGCGCCAGGAGGCGGAAGCCTGCATCGCGCGCACCTTGCGTTCACGGGAGTCCAGCGCCTCCTCGCGGTCGCGGAGCAACTGACGCAGCAGGTCCGATTCCGCCCGGGCGCGCTCGCCGAGCGCGAGGGCGCCGGCGCGGGTGTGGGCGAGTTGGTACGCCGCCTGCGCGAGCGAGGTGTCGCGGGCCGCGATCTGGCCGACGAGGCCGGCGGCGTGGCGCTCGCCTTCGGCCAAGCGCCTGTGTGCCTCTGCGAGTGCGGAATCCCTTTCGGCGAGGACGGCCTTGAGTTCCCCGATGATGATGCGGTTGCGCTCCTCCCGGGCCAGTTCGCGCTCGTAGGCGGCGGCCTGCCGGCGGGATGACTGCAGGAGGATGGTGCTTTGCTCGAGTTGCGCGGAAAGGCGCTCCACGTCGGCGGTCAGTCCCACCACCACCTTTTCGAGGTTGGCCGCGTGATTGGCCGTCGCGATCCGCATCTCCTCCACGCGTTGCGTGCGTGCTGGTCGGTAAGTTGCCAGGCGCGCTGCCAGCCGTCGCCTTCCTCCCGTGCGATGCGGAGCGTCTCCTCGACGGACGGGGGGTTCTCGTAGCGGGTCAGTTCCTTCTCAAGCGCCGCGTTCTGCTGCCGGGCGGAGTGGAGCAGGCCGTTGCTTTGCTCCCC
>Ga0194124_10001073_pt1 | contig 36590 bp, 33 predicted proteins | sample TA2KigCas0mmetaG_FD_148605 | JGI IMG/M metagenome (GOLD analysis project Ga0194124, IMG submission 148605) | Freshwater microbial communities from Lake Tanganyika, Tanzania - TA2015031 Kigoma Deep Cast 0m | ecosystem: Environmental > Aquatic > Freshwater > Lake | place: Tanzania: Lake...
AGAATTCGCATCATCCATTGAGGAAGTTTATACAACCAACGGAACCGTTGGGCTCTTTTTTGAAGAAATAAGGATGTTAAAACGGTGGCCAAGATTCCATTCTTTTTGTATTTAAAATCCTCTCTGAGCACGTCCATTAGCAAGATGTATCTCCCTTCACTTGTGTTATTATCAGCTTCGTGCGTGTAGGCATCCGTAAAAACAATCCATTCGCCTTTTTTCCAGGATTTTGATTCACCGCGCACCGTAAAGATGCACTTTTCAGTATCCTTCGGAACAATAAGGCCTAAATGACATCTTACAATGGCATTTGTATCACCGCAGTGCGGAAGAATCTTACCACCAGGTTCAAGGTAACAAAAAGAAAGCGAGACGATTTCCGGAAATTGATTCATTAATTTTGTGGCCAACGGGAAATGTTGTTGATTCTTGTAATGTTCAATTCCCCATGTTTTCAGCGAGCGTGTTTTCCATGCATCAATTTTGTTCGTCATGCGCTTATTGAAATAAGAATTGAGTTCGTTTTTTTCTAAATAGGTTTCTAACTCGTCACAAATTAAATTGAAATTATTCTGAAAATGTGAGGACCAGATAAATTGTTTCTCGTCCCAAAAATTAGGCTCGTCTCCCTTGTAATCGAAAGAAAAGTCAAAAAGACTGAACCATAATTTGGGTTTGCTCATAAAATCAAATTGAATAACTATTTGACGACTAAGATACATTTTTCATTAATTAATATTTACATTTGGGACAAAGGCAAAGTTTCATGATCAATAAGACGGAAAAAAATCCATGTTTTTTCTATTCAGCCTCAGAGTTTCCACATCTAAAAGCGTTGATTCAGAATAGTAACATTGTGAAAGCTGAATTAGAAAATTTGTTAACCAAAAACGTAGATCATAACTGGTTAACAACGTTTCCAAATTATGTTGACTCAAAAGATGGGAGATGGAGCGTATTCACTTTTTTATTTTTTGGGATGAAAAGTCCTAAACATGCCTCTTTATGCCCTAAAACAGCTGAAATTATTTACAGTATTCCCGAAATTATTTCATGTGATTTCTCGTACATGGCTCCTAATACACATATTTTACCACACAAAGGATATTCGCGAATGGTCTTACGTTGTCATCTACCTTTATTAGTTCCTGATATTGAACAATGTGGAATTAGAGTTGGAGATGAAATTCATCACTGGAAGGAAGGAGAGTTAGTGGTTTTTGACGACTCGTTTGAACATGAGGCATGGAATAGATCAAATTTTCCGCGAGTCGTACTTATGTTTGATATCCCAAACCCAACCTGGGGATATAGTGCAGATGAAATATCAGCATATAAAATAAAAAATCTGGACGATCCTTTTCTTCTTTCTTTCGCTAACAAAGAAAAATGGATTCAATCATTTAAAAATCGGGTATTGCCAATGGAGGAATTTTGGTAATCAATAACTCGTTAATTATGTCCATATTTTGTGGAGATGGCTCACCTATTAATTCCATCCTTGAAGAACCCTTGGTGAAAATAGCCGCAGCTTTATTTAACCTTAATCCTTTTATAAAATAATTTTCTTTGGTCAACTCATAGATTTCGTTTAGCCCATCACTCGTATCTTCAATCCATTCGTATCCTAGTAACTTATTGTATTGTATTGCCCTGTAGTTACTTTTTAGAATCCGAATTCGAGACTTATTGATACCGTCTAACATGTAAAAAACGAAATTTAATAAACATAAAGATGCATATACTGCAGCGAAAGAATGTTCGTATTCAGGATTTCCAATAAAAATTCCTCCTTCACCAAAACCTTGTTTGTCATCAAAATTTTTGGCATTTATTAAACCCACTTTTGTTGAGTTGAATTCAATAATGAAGTAATAATTAGAAGGATTATTGATTGTTTTGTACCATGCTTGTTGCATTTCCTCTGTTACATAATCCCTATAAATCATTTTATTTTGAATGTGAGCCGAATTACGCCAGGATCTTACCAATTCTAAATCTTCTTTTTGAAGACGAATTAAGCGAACATCAAATTGTTTCAGAATTAACATTGCTCTTCGTCAATATGATACATTGGGGCATTATTGATATTTTTTAAAATTAATCGAAGATATTGAGTTATAATTCCAAGGCTAAAAAGTATAATTCCTGTTGAAAAAAGAATACTAACAATCAACGATGTATAGCCCGGAACAGCGATTTTATCGATAATATACTTGTAGATAAAGTAAGAGCCAACCAAGGAATTTATAAGAGCAAGCGATATTCCAAGATAGGTAACAAATTTTAAAGGCAAATCGGTAGAATATAAAATTATTTTTAATGCAGTACTGAATAAACCTGAAAGTCTATAACGGCTGTTTTTCAGTGGATTTGGATTATTATTAACTTTTATAAAACTAATCTTACTTGTATACCAAATAAAAAATTCATCAATAAATATAAAATCTCGATTTTTTTCTGCCAGCTTTTTCGCTAAATCAACCCGTATTAGTCGAAAACTACTTCCTTTCCCTCTATTTCTTCCCTCTAAACGTGCTATTTTTTTGTAACAATAAACTAGGCATTTTCTTAAAATTGATTGATCTGTTTTGTACTCGCCATAAACGACTTGAGATTGAGAAATTTCACATTCTTTTATCAATTTAAAAAATTCAGCTGGCGAAACTTGTAAATCGTCATCCATGGTTAATATAAACTCGCCATTTGCTTTAGCAAAACCACAAAGAGTTGCCGCATGTTGCCCGAAATTTTTTCCTAGGCGAACTATTTTTATTTGGCCACTGGCATCCGTTTGCTTAATTTCTTTTAATATTTCCCATGTGTTATCCCCACTGAAATCATCAATGTATAGTATCTCAACTGACAATACAGGTGATAGCGTGTGAATTATTTCCTCGTGTAATTGAAGCAATTCTTTTCCCGTATTGTAAACAGGAATAATCAGGCTGTATTTGAATTTTGTTTCCACTTCACGTTAATGATTTCGACAAAGCTGTTGTTTTCAAAATTACAATTATTTCTTTTGCACTCTCAGAAACGGCAACAAATTGTAATTCTATTGGGACCTGAAGAAAAATCTGTTTATTTACTATTATTGAGTAGCAATCCTCCGTCCATTGGAATTGATATACCGGTAATCCAATTACTCAAATCGCTTAGTAAGAAAACACATAGTTGAGCCACATCTTTCGGTTTTCCAATTCCAAGTGGATATTGCGAAAGAATTTTATCCCATTGTTCTTTTGAATATGAATTTTTTGTTTGTTCGTAAATTTCAGTTTGAACTAAAGCAGGAGAAATACAATTTGAACGAATTTGATCATTTGCAAATTCGAGAGCAATTGATTTTGAAAATGCTTCAATCGCTGCTTTAGACGCAACGTATAAACTTCCACCAATATAAGGATGATTAACAGAAACGGAGGAGAGAAATACAAAGGAAGCTTTTTTTGCAATTAATTTTTGGTGAAAAAGACGAGAAGTAAAAGTTATTATTGACTGTGTATTAATCGAAAAAACTTCGTTGTATTGTTTTTCTTGAATGAATTTAATGGGATAAGGGTAAATTTTTCCTGCGCAATGAACAATTCCGTCAAGACGTTCTAACTTGGTTAAGAGCTCTTCAACTTCCTTAGGAATCAGAAGATCGCATTTTAGTATTGTGAGGTTCTTATTCGTTTTATATTCATCCAATTTTTCTATATTTCTTCCCACCGCAAAAACCTTAGCACCAATTGAGAGGCATGTTGAAACAATCTCTTTTCCGATTCCGCCCGTTGCACCGGTTATTAGTATTCGTTTATTTGATAAGTTAATCATATTCAATACACTTGGCTTTTATAGGTCCTATTTTGATAAAAACATTTGCCCAAGATAACCCAACACCAAATCCACTCAAAAGAAGATTCAGTTGCCGCTCTTTAATTTGATTTTGAAGACACACAGTAATTGTCAATGGTATAGATGCTGAACTGGTATTGCCATATTTGTGAATAGACAGTGGGAATTTTTCCTCTGTTTGTCTTAATTTTTTTCTGACTGATTCATTTATAAGCATATTGGCTTGGTGTAAAATAAAGTAGTTTACTTGTTCTTTTTCAATTTTTGCGTACATCAAACATTCCTCAATTGATTTAGCAACCTCTTTCAGTGCAAAATTAAAAACTTTCATCCCATCAAGCGCCAAATGATTTCTTGAACGTTTTATTCCCTCCTCATACTCCTTTTCTTCATCTATATATCTGTTATAAGGATAACGAGAATGCCCATATTCGATAATGATTGCATCTTTTCCACTTCCATCTGAATGTAAATCAAAGTACATTGTTTCAGCATCCTTATTAAAGGAAAGTAATGTAGCACTTCCTGCATCGCCAAAAAGAGGGTATGTCGATTTATCGTTGAAGGAAGTAGAAATTGTTGATTTATCCCCTGCTAATAAAAGTGCTCTTTTTAGTCCAGAATTTATCAAACTAGAAATTACAGAAAGTCCATAGACATATCCTGAACAACCTAAATTAATGTCAAAAGCCATACAATTTTTATCCAAACCAAGTCGCTCCTGAAGCGTCACTGATGTAGACGGTAAAAAATAATCCGGGGATTGTGAAACAAAGATAAGTGCCTCAATTTCTTGGAGGTTAATGGATAAGTCAGATAGTAAGTTACTGGCCGCATAAAAACATAAATCAGAAGAGGTAGTATGGTCCTTGGCGACACGTCTTTCCGAAATTCCGGTTGTTTTTTCAAAGAGTATCGCTTCTGACTCACTGAACAAGGAATAACTACTCGTTTTAATTTTACCAGACGGGACACAAGAGTAAATTGCGTCAATCGTAACATTATCGATGGATATTTTTGCCACTAGGATTTTCTTTTTACAATTGTCTCGAGAAGATCCTGGATGGTATTTATGTGTTTTAGTTCCTCACCTGTAAGTAAAATATCATAATGGTTATCAACGAGTGCAATTAATATGAGCGCATGCATACTACTCCAACCATCCATATTACGTATGGAGCTTGTTGGATGAAGCGATCCTTTTTGAATTTCATCAAATTCTTCTTCAATAAAATAAATTAGTTCTTCAACATTCATGACCAAATTTACCAATTTTAATAGTGTAAAATTGTTCCACCCCACGAATATCCAACTCCAAAGCCAATGAGCATTACAACATCTCCTCTTTTTAGTCGGTTTTCTTTTTCTGCATTGAATAAGGCAATTGGAATGGTGCAAGAAACGGTATTTCCGACTGCTTCAAGATATACATAAAACTTTGAGTCGGGGATTTTACACTTTCTTTTCAGCGAATCTAAAATTATTATGCTTGCTTGATGAAATACAAAAAGATCTATTTCATCAAATGTTAACTTATTTTTTTTTAAGGTTTCATTCAATAGTAGAGGAACTTTTTCTAATGAAAAACGAGTTATTTCCATTCCATTCATGGTCATTCTTCCATGGGCTAAATTTCCAACCTGTTTTTTATGTAGCTCAAGGTACTCTTTATCAAGTGGTGCCCTTGTAGATCCACGTTCAACACATAAATTTTTTGCTCCTGAACCATCATTTCCAAAAACAAAATTACCTATTTTTCCAGATTCACTGTTTTCGATAATTGTTGCTGTCCCTGCATCACCAAATAATGAACGCAAATTAAAATCTTCTGAATGAATCACACTTGAAGGGATGTCCGCTGCAATAAATAAAATGCATGAAACATCATTTGAAAGTATCATGGATTTTGCTAGACTTAAACCATACACATATCCAGCACAACCCATCGGCATATCAATACAACCACAATTTTGATTCAAACCCAAACGGTAATGAATAACACTAGCGGTTGTTGGTGCTTTGTAGTCAAGTCCTTCAGAACAGAATATAAGGAAATCGATTTTAGAGAGATAGTTTGGATTTTTTTTTAGTAATTTTTTCGCAGCCTGAAAACCTAAGTCGCTTCCAATTTGCTTTTTATTGCGAATATGTCTTTTTAATATACCAGTATTTTTAAATATATTTTGGGAATCTTTACCGAATTCTTTTGCAAGGTCCTCATTTGTGAGAATCTTTTTTGGAAGAAAATATTCAATTGTTTTTAGTGTAGGCCCCATGATATATGGAGCAAAAGTAAAAGAATTTCTTAAAGACGAACATTTAAAATAATCAAGAAAAAAATTAATACTATTTATTTTTAGCAACTTTTTTTTAAATTTAGCGTCTGAACAAAAGTTACTCATACTATGCTAAATTCTTATTTGTCCATAATATTTATCGTTTTCATTGGATCCTCAGTAAGGACACAAATTACTATACGTCCAAAATCGGAGCTAAAAAGGCAAGTACACCACGATAATAATCAAGGAGTTTACTACAGCGAATATGTAGTCATGCCAGAAAAACTAAAAACCTTTTTTCATAGTGGTGAAATCCCAACGAGTTTCCCGAAGTACGATAAGTATAAAACCTATGACGAAAACAAAGTAATTGCCAAAAATTGGGCGAAAGAAAATAAAAATCTTATTAAAGAAGAATTCTGGTTTAAGTTTGAAGATAAATAAAAAGAATGGTTCGACTTATATCACTCATCTCCGCCATCATACTCATCTTTTACTCACAAAATTGTTTGGCTCAATCGGATTGTCTTGGTGCTGATCCTTTTTGTACCGGTACGAATTATTCTTTTTCAAATAGTACAAATGTTCAAGATTTAGGCACAGTTGATTGTCTTGGGTCATCACCAAATCCAACATGGTATTACATGGAAATTGATCAAAATGGACCAATGGATTTTACAATTAATCAAAATTCCACTTCCGGAGCGGGTCTCGATGTTGACTTTGCGATATGGGGACCATATGCTTCTCTCGCAGCAGGTTGCGGGAATCCTTTTCCAATTGGGAATCCTATTGATTGCAGTTATTCAACGGCAGCAACTGAAAATGTCAATATACCCAATGCACAAATTGGTCAGACCTACATATTGTTAATAACTAATTATTCGAATCAACCGGGCAACATTACCTTTTCACAAACGAGTGGCACAGGATCTGCCGATTGTTCCTTTACATGTGGTGTTAATTTAACGGCCACTCCAAGTGTCTGTAACAATAATACCTATTCAGTAAGTGGTAACCTCACGGTCACAGCTGCTCCCGGTATTTCTATTCCGAATACCGGCTCAGTAACCATCGCTAATAGCTGTGGAGGTTCTCAGACATTCAATGCTCCTTTCACAAATATACCATACAATTTTACTGGACTTACGGCCAATGGTGCGAGTTGTACAATTACCGCGACTTTTTCAAATTTTGCGAATTGTAATACAGTACAAAATTACACTGCCCCTGCAAGTTGTGTAACCTCGTGTGCAGTAACTTCTGTATCAGCAACTCCCACAGCATGTAATGCAAATCAATACAATGTCAATGGACAAGTGAGTTTCACAAGTCCTCCAACAACGGGTACCTTGACGGTTTCAGGCTCTTGTGGTGGTTTACAGACCTTCAATGCCCCGTTTAATTCCCCATTAAGTTATTCCTTCTCCAATTTAGCTGCCAATGGCGGCGCCTGCACTGTAACAGCAACTTTTTCGGCAAATAGCGCCTGTACAAACACCGCAAATTATACAGCGCCAGCCTCTTGTTCAACGGGTGGTTGTAACATTACAGCTATAAATAGTGCTATGGCAAGTGCTGGGTTTCAACCCTTGAATGTGCAAGGTTATCCGTGTGCATTGTATTATTACAACCCGAATACGACAAACAATTGGAACACGGCTCAAAGCCAGGCAAATGCAGTCGGTGCAACCTTACTTACCGTTTGCAGTTTGGCAGAGAATAATGCAGTTTGGAATGCAGCTCAGGCAGCAGGTGTCAGTGGTGGTTTGTGGATTGGATATACTGACCAGGTTTCTGAAGGAAATTGGGTTTGGCAAGATGGAAGTACTTGTACTTTTACCAACTGGAATGCTGGTGAACCAAATAATAGTTCTTGTTTTCCTTCAAATGACGGAGAGGACGGCGCAGTTATTCAGATGAATAATGGTAGATGGAATGACGTTTATTTGGGGCCAACAGGTTTTTGTCTCGCCCCAGCCGCATATGCATCGCTCGTAAAGGTTAATTTGTGTCCGCAAGTTTCCGCAACCGCAAATCCAACTTCGGTATGTGCCGGCGACCCGGTTCAATTATCAGCAACAACCATTTTAGGGTCGAGTCCATACACTTATTCTTGGACGAATAGTTCGAATGTTCAAGTTGGAACAGGTTCTCCTATCACAGTTAATCCATCAAGTAGTCAGGTTTATAGCGTCACGTCAACCGATCAATACGGATGCGTGGCAATTGATACGGTGAATGTTACAACCCAATCATGTGGATGTCCCGCTGAAATTGGAACGTATAATTTATCAGTCAACGGAAATTCCATTTCTCCCGGTATGTTGTGCTTTGGAGATACATTGAATATCCTTTCAAATTCGAATTGGACACCACCTGCAGAAATTATCGGTGCAACAAATCCAAATTCACCAAATTACGATCCGAACGCTCCTGTATATGATCCTGGCATTGCTTGGTTAATTTATTCTTGTCCACCAACTGTTTCGCTTACCCCGGCCCAATCCGCAGCATCTGGTTTAGAAATAAATGATGATCCTTGTTTACTTGGAATTGCGTCAAATACACCAAACTTTACTGATATAAATGATTTGACCGTGATAAATGGTTTTCCGGCAGGAACATTTCAAAACAATACCGTTTATTATGTTCCAATTACGATGTATAGTCTGCAAGACGGATTGTACAGCTATGTTACACTTCCTAACTTAGATTGTTTCGAATTGGGAACGGTAACCGTGGTTCAGTACTTGCCCGAAATCACATACTCACAAACGCAAGATTGTGCGAATGGAACAGTTGCTGCAACAATAAATGGTGGAGCAGCGCAATTGAATGGAACAAATTTTAGCGTTGTTACCGGAAGTATTACTCCCCAAACCGCTCAAGCTGTAAATTCAACAACAACCAATGGGGGAACAATTACCATCAGTGGATTACAATCGGGGCCGTATTCCTTTCAAGTTCAGGATGCCAACGGTTGTCCGATTACGATTCAAGGAAATTTTACAGGTTCGGAAAATGCGGATTTTACATACCCGGATAATTTGTATTGTACAACGGATTTAGATCCAGCCCCGGTAATTACAGGTAGTCCAGGAGGTCAATTCACATCAAGTAATGGACTTACTCTCAATAGCAATACAGGAAGCATTGACTTATCCTCATCTATTCCTGGTTCTTACTCCGTAACGTATACAACGCCTAGTGTTGTTTGTCCCGGCACAGAAAATTTTTCGATAGTAATTGAATCAATACCGGTTGTTAATGGAGGGCCCGACCAAACAATTTGTCTTGGTTCAAGTGTGACATTATCTGGTTCAGGTGCAGTTAACTATTTTTGGAATAACGGATTAACAAACGGCGTTCCTTATTTGCCAAGTGTAGGCCAAACACAATTTATTGTTCAAGGTGCAACAAATGCTAACTGTATTTCATCAGATACCGTGCTTGTTACAGTGGAAAATTGCTCTCAAGAAGATAGCTTAATTTATTGGATACCAAATACTTTTACCCCTGATAACGATGAGTATAATCAAAATTGGAATGTTGTATTCTACAGTGGTTTTGATCAATATTCATTCGAACTTTCGCTGTTCAATAGATGGGGTGAATTGATTTGGGAAAGCTTCGACCTAAATGCCGGATGGGATGGCACATACAAAAATGGAATGAAAGCTCCAGACGGCGTTTATACATGGAAATTGAAATACAAATTAATTCAAAACGACTTGAAAGTAACTGTTACAGGGCATGTTAATGTTTTAAGATAAATTACCCAACCAATCCATGGTATCTTTACCATCGGCATAATCCCATAATCGAGGATTTTGTCCAAAACCGAAAGGAATAAATTCTCTTCCCAACACAACCTGAATATCTTTCGAATTGAGCTTGATAAAGTTTTTAATTTCGGATTCATCTTTAAAACGCTTGTAGTGTAACATAGAAATTGGGGAGAAAAGCATTTCACTTTCTTTTAACATCAAAAAATTATTATCCAAAAATTTAACTTGGTTCAATAAATTGAGTGCACGATTATAGTCGTAATTATTTCCATACTTCTTATTTTGAATTATCTGGTGATAGGGTAGGAGTGCTTCAAATAAAATATCTAAATCGTAATTTTTAGGAATCAACAAATAAGATACATTTCTACATCCCTTCCCATAAAATGAAAAAATATCTTTTCCCAAATTAGTTAATTCCTCTTGAGTTTCAGATCCCTCTATGATAGCAATGGATGTTCTATTTTTACGAAATAAACATGGCAAATGGCCAAAATACTTTTCAAAGTAAAGGTTTGAGTTATCTCCACCGGTTGCAATAACAGCCTCTGATTCAGTTATTTTGCCTGATTCAAAAGAATAAAAGTCTTTTAGTTCGGGATGAATTTCAGCTACTACATCTAAAATTAACGGGAGTAGGGTTTGGTCATCAGAACTCAATTTTATTTTTGCGAAATTACCAGAAAACCAAATACAGATCAAGTCATGAAAGCCAACTAGAGGAATATTTCCAGCCATAATTACCAAAACCTTCTTTGGTGTTGGCGCATATGCATAGGCTTTTATCCACTTGTTTAAATCTTCTTTATTAAGCATACTTTTAAGACCTGAAAGAGCTTGCCTCATACTTTCCTCGGTAAACCAACCATTGTAGTTCTTTTGCATAAGGACTGCCTTTTCTATTTTTTCAAGTTCATGCGAAGTGAAGCGTTTTGACGAGACATTGTTGGATTTAGAATTTGAAAGTATTTCAAATAATTCACTAAAACTTGCACATATATCTATCCATTTCTCCCTTTTCATAAATCAAAGATAAGAGGTAATCCGTCATTACAAACCAAATAAATAAGTTAAGAAACCTTAATTACTGAACTTTTTGATTTTATTATCGTTTGTATATTTGTAAATAAAAAGTGTTATGGCTATAATGATTACGGACGAATGTATTAATTGTGGTGCTTGCGAACCGGAATGTCCAAATAATGCAATTTACGAGGGTGGTGCTGAATGGAAATATTCTGATGGAACATCTTTAAAAGGAATAATTCTAACGCTAGATGGTAATGAATTAACTGCTGACCATGGTTTCGACCCAGTTAGTATGGATGTTTATTACATCACACATGACAAATGTACAGAATGTGTTGGTTTTCACGACGAACCTCAATGTGCAGCCGTTTGTCCAGTGGATTGTTGTGTGGATGACCCAGATTATAGAGAATCTGAAGATGAATTATTAGCCAAAAAGAATTTTATGCATTTGTAAATAGGTTTTATAACCCTCAAATATGAAATTTATTTCATTAAATTCTGTAGATGCGTCAATTGCCTTGGTAGACAACCTCTCCGATGATGCCCTTTCAATTTTGTGTGAAAAACATGCTTCTCGACAACCAGAATTAATCGATTATATTTTGTCAGCTGCAGTGGAATACGAAAATTCCGATTTGGAAGGTTTACTCATTTATTATTTTTGTTTGCTTTTGGAGTCTTATGAATTAGAAGGCATCGAATTAAAAAAAGTAGATGTAATAGACATTGAATCATTTGAAGAAGAATTTCTTTCTGTGCTTGAATCTTATTTTGAGAATGAAAACTTAGAATTACTCGAAGAATATACAGGTCAGCCAGATTTAGTTCATTTCATGCTCGTTGAAATTTCTACGCCAGATGAGGATGGAACAACACTTGAAGATGAAACGGGAATTCAGCTATTTATTTCAATGATGGCTCTTATATCAATAATTGCAAAAACAAATTCCTGAAAGTTACCAATCTCTTCTTTTGATTAACCAGTAAGAACCTAAGATAAATAGAGTAGAATAAACTATTGAGGCTCCGACCGCATCGTAGGGTACTTTAAATTCAAAAGATCCACCAGTTAGCTTGTTTACCAATTGAATTCGCTGGAATGGTTCATCGATTAAGTTTGACATTACGTTTAATGGGAGATAATCTGTTATTAAAAAAGGAATTTCTGTAATTCTATTTCCTTGACTATCATATTTTTCTACCACCTTCGTGGTGTATTCTACCACTAATAAGATTAGTTCTATTATCCACCAAATGAAAAACGAAAGAAAAACAAAAACCACTCGCTTCAAAAGAACGGTTATAAAAAACAAAAATGATAGGAAGGTGAATAACTTAAGAAAGTAACCGAAAATAAAATAAAATTCCTTAAAAATAAGAGAAATACCTGTTTTATCTGAAAAGGAAAGACCTAGAATTATCCCCATAAAAAAAACGACTAGCGTAGAGATAAATGAAAGAAGGCCAATTGTGAGTACTTTGGAAATAACGAACTCTTTCTTACTCAACCCGTCGATTACATTCTGTTTGAACATTTTTGCTGTAAACTCATTTGAAATTGTAAAAACGATAATAAGACCTAAAAATAATTTAAGTAGTGCCGTAATGTAGGTCAAGAAGTTCCATATCTGAGGAAAGTTAAGAAAGCCTTGATCTCGAATATTTACAGCGATACCCAAAATTGGAATCGATTTCAATGAACAAAGCAAGGTAAAACCAATTACTAAAATGAAATAAATCCCAGAAAACAGAATTACAGGAAAATAGGAATAATTCTTAAGCCACTCTATTCTTATTAGTCGTTTCATTGATTTTGTTTTACAAGATCCAAAAATTGTTCTTCAAGAGATTCTTGTTCCTTTGATAAATGAGATAGATAAATACCTTTATCCATCATTTTTTTGTTTAATTCGGACGCATTGAGGTCTGATTTCATGTACGCTATTATTCTTCCAGAATCTTCTTTGATTTCACTAAAATCACCTGATACTTCAAGTTCATTCTTTAACGACTTCAAGTTATTTGCTTCTAAAACGAAATATCCATTTTTTGCAGTAATACCAGCAACACTTCCACAATAAAGCGAAACCCCTTTCTTAAGGATTATTACATGGCTACAAACTTTTTCAACTTCATCCAATAAATGACTTGCCAAAATAATCGTTGTACCCTTGCTAGCAATCGTTTTAATTATTTCTCTGATTTGGATAATTCCTTCAGGGTCAAGACCATTTGTTGGTTCGTCCAATATCAAAACCTTCGGTTCATTAAGCATGGCTGACGCAATTGCTAAGCGTTGTTTCATTCCTAATGAGAAACTTGAGAAACGATCTCCTCTTCTGTCAAATAAACCAACTAATTTCAGTACCGAATCAATTCTCGAGTAGGGTGCACCTTTGATTTCACAGACTATTTTCAAGTTTTTCTCTGCTGATAGGTACGTGTAGAAGTTTGGATGTTCGATTATCGCGCCAATACTTTTCAAATCGTCTGAGGATGTGCCTGGATTGCCAAACCAAGACCATTTTCCCTCAGATGGATTTAAGGTCGACAAAAGTATTCCCAAGGTAGTAGTTTTACCACTCCCATTGGGACCTAACAGCCCGTAAACATTTCCTTTCTCAACTGAAAAAGAGATGGAATTAACAGCTTGTAGACGACCAAATCTCTTACTTAAATTGGTCACTTCAAGTACAACAGACATAGATTAATTTGTTAGAAAAATTAAGGTATTAGATTTCGATTTCAAAACTTCAATCGATGAACTGTATTTTAAAATAAAATCCAAAGAACTTTCCTTCAAACCGGAATTTTTCTTTTTTATTTTTAAAATATTTTTAGGTTTTTTGTAGATATTGGGCATAGGCTTAATGTATATTCCACAAACGATTTGAAAATAAACTTATTGTAAGTAAAATAAAAATTTAATTTAATTTATTTCGTTCATTCATCGGAAATGAAAGATTTAATTAAATAAAAATGGGGATTCCGCCATTTGAGACAAAATCCCCACTTGGGTGGTCCCACTTGGGCTCGAACCAAGGACCACCTGATTATGAGTCAGGTGCTCTAACCAACTGAGCTATAGGACCGTGTTACAATGCTGTAACGTATTTCAAACAACGGGAGCAAAAATAATATTTTCTTACAATATACAGTTGGTTTTCATTATGAATTTTGAATAGGCAATGGTGATCCTTCAATTATAAAACCATAAACTACGGCATCGTTTTATTCAAAATCAAGATTCTACCTGATTTATTAATTTGTTAGTCAAGTCATCGATTCTCGTTCTATTTTCTTCGCAGCACGAGCAGATACCATGATACCGACCTCGTAAAGGATAACAATTGGAATTGAAACAATGATTTGGGAGACAACATCAGGAGGAGTGATTATTGCAGCTAAAATTAACACAACAACGATTGAATGTTTTCTGTATTTTCTCAAAAAAACAGGCGTGATTAATCCAATTCTTGTGAGTAAATAGGATACCATCGGTAATAAAAATAATAATCCGGAGTAAAAAATTGTAGAAAACACCGTTCCCATGTAGGAACTAATGGTAAAATTATTTTCAATTTCTTTACTAATTTGATAACTACCAAAAAATTGCACAGACAATGGTGCAACAATAAAATATCCAAATATAATACCGGAAAAAAATAACAAACTCACAAAAAATACGATTCCTTTTGTTGCATTAATCTCATTGAGTTTTAATCCTGGTCTCACGAAGCCCCAAAATTGATAGAAAATATAAGGAAAAGATAAGACAAGGCCCCCCATAAAACTCATCATCATTGAATAAGAAAACTGACCTCCCATAGACATGCTCTGCATTTTAACTGGGATTTCTGTAATACAAATTTTTGTGTAATCACACATTAATTGAAAGGTAATGAAGGTCTTTTTATTCATGGATAAGAATAAATTTTCCATAATCCATTCTTGGTAAATCCATATAATAATTGCAAAAATAAGTATTGAAATTACAGCCTTTACGAGACGCCACCTCAACTCCTCAAGATGGGAGAGAAATGTCATTTGCTTATCATTACTCATTGTAGTTTGACCGAAAGTTTGTTAAAGAATAAGCATAGCATCTCCGTAGGAATAAAATCTGTATTTATTGGCAACGGCTTGTTTGTATCCCTCCATCATTAAATCATGTCCACAGAATGCTGAAATCATCATTAGTAATGTTGACATAGGTGTATGAAAATTGGTAACCATACAATCTGCAACTGAAAATTCATAGGGTGGATAAATGAATTTATTCGTCCATCCTTCATATGCTTTAAGCATCGAATTTGTCGATACTGAGGTTTCAATCGCACGCATTGAAGTTGTTCCGATAGCGCAAACTTTTTTGCGTTTTTGCTTCGCGTCATTCACAATATTTGCTGCATCCGATGAAATCCTTATTTGTTCAGAATCCATTTTATGTTTCGTTAAATCCTCAACTTCAACTGGTCGAAATGTTCCTAATCCAACGTGGAGCGTTATTTCTGAAAAATTTATTCCTTTAATTTCTAATTTTTTTAGGAGTTCGCGAGAAAAATGTAGTCCTGCAGTGGGTGCTGCAACTGCTCCTTCCTCTTTTGCAAAAATTGTTTGGTATCTATCCTCATCGCTAGGCTCTACGGATCTCTTAATATATTTGGGAAGTGGCGTTTCTCCTAATTCCGTAATTTTTTGCTTAAACTCCGCATAGGTTCCGTCAAATAAAAAGCGAAGAGTTCTTCCTCGTGAGGTGGTATTATCAATTACCTCAGCTACAAGTGAATCATCTTCACCAAAATAAAGTTTGTTGCCAATTCGAATTTTGCGAGCAGGGTCAACTAATACGTCCCAAAGAAGACTTTCTCTATTTAATTCACGAAGTAAAAATACTTCAATTTTAGCACCTGTTTTTTCTTTATTACCGTACATTCTTGCAGGAAAAACACGAGTATTATTCATTACCATCACATCTCCTTCATCAAAATACTCAATAATATCCTTAAACATTCGATGTTCAATAAGCCCTGTTTTTCTGTGGATAACCATTAATTTCGATTCATCTCGATTCTCTGATGGGTACTCAGCAATCAACTCTTCAGGAAGGTCAAACATGAACTCCGATAATTTCATTTTACTCATAGTCTCTCATTTTGAATCGCAAATTTACAACATACACCCCCCCCTTGTCAAGTTTTTTACGAATTATGTATGAAATAGATATCCAAAATCGAATGCTAATTAATCATAAAAATAAATTAGTACGAAGTTTTATGCTCATATCCCGGTTCAATTACCTTATTTGGTAATCGAAAACAAAATCCAAATTCATGTGAATTAAATCGGAAATTATCGAATTTAGCGATACCATTCTCATAGGTGTATGCAATGTTTATTTTTGGGTTGAGTTTCACCTCCATTCCGATATATAACGACCGATTAAAGCGCCAACCAATTAGAGGAAATATTCGATTCGAATAATTTAGTTTGGAATTAATTTCAAATACAAAAGGTGCATTTATGGTTTTCCTTCCTAATCCGGATAGGATTAAATTGCAGTTTTCATTTATCCTACAAGAAAATTTTCCATACAGAGTGAATTCTGTTGAAAAATTTGAATTCAATCCTATTTTATCCCATTTTGACGGAAGAAAGTGATTGATCGAAAAACCAGCGGCATAGATTTCCCCACTAAAAATGCTTCCAAAATTTACAACAGGCTTGAGGAAATTAGTTTGAGTTTTAACCGCGGGATCAGGATTGTAGGTTTCAACCCTATCCGCATCATATGTCATTTGAAATGCTCCAGCCCCGATTCCAAAGGATAAGCGCTGTTTGTGTTTGAGTCTAAAGTGAATACCATATTGGAATTGAAATTTATTAACTGAAAAAGCAGCCAATCTATCAGATTCCATGCTAACACCAATTCCATGTCGATTTAATTCGTAGAGTTTCATTTTTTTTACCAACGGTGCAATTATAGAAATTCGAGAAGTCCGAGGCGCACCATCAAATCCTATCCATTGCAATCGATATTGTGTTTTGGCCTCAAAAACGGGGTAAAGACCAACCACTGCTGAATTGAATTGTTGAATATTTGAAGACCAATGATTGCTGTGTGATTCCATCTGCCCTCTTGCCGAATTAAAGTAAAAAAGAAGAAATAGAATTGTAAAATTTCTTTTCATCGGATAATTGAAATAGTGCCTTTGTATATATTTTTTTCAGTATCATTCACCTCTAAAACATAAAAATATACTCCTTCGGGTAGATCTTTCCCTTTCCAAATTCCTGTCCATTCAGCAGAGGGTGTGTAAGGAGAAAATGATTCCAATAACACGCCATATCTATTGTAAATGGTTAATTTGTTCTGCGGGTAAAACTCGATATTTGGAATTTTCCAAGAATCGTTTAAATTATCCCCATTGGGGCTATATGTATTTGGTATTTCTAGTCCCTCGCGAACAAAAACGGTGACATAATCATACAAGATACAGCCATTATTTGAAGCCACAAATGGATATGTAAAGGTTTCGTCAGGGTAAACAAATGGATTGAGAACATTTGTTGAACTAATAAATAATTGAGTGTCCCAATAAAAATTGGGTGAATCTGTGTATGCATTCAATTGTATTGTTTCGCCAGGATTAATCGTAGTATCATTTCCTGCGTCAATATTAAAAGAGTTAACGGAAAGGGGGACTGTTGAAATCGTTACAGGATTTGGACAATCAGAATTGCAATTGAAAATTGCACTTACAATGTCGCCTTGATTTATCTCAGCACTAACGAAAATAGGGGATAGCCCACTGGAGATAACAGATTCATTTATTAGCCATTGAATGCTAACTGGATTTGAACAATCATTCATTGACAATGTAAATTCTGTATTTTGATTTGCACAAATTGTATCGGGAAATTCTAAAATACCAGAGGGTAAAACACTTTCAACGGCTGAACCTGAAATTAGAATTGTAAAGTCAACTCCCGGATTACTTATCCCTAAATAACTTTCATTAATTATAATACCATAGTTACTGTTTGGATCTAAATCAGTAAAAATAAAAGTTGTATCCACAGAGGTGGAGGAAAAGGTATTCCCAATTGTCTGAAAGGAAAGGGGACTACATGAGTTGTTTTTTTTTACTATGCGCAGTTGAATAGCGCCGTCAAGATTAGGAATTGTCGGGGGCAAAAGAATATCCATCGTTAGAAATACACTGCCACCTGTTTGATTTGTATTAAATTCATACCAAACAGTTGCCTGTAAATTAGTTGAACCAAATAAATTAAAATCTGAGCAATTTGGACATGTATCAACGTCGGCATATCTTGTTGTTCCAAATGTTATTTCCGCAGGGCACAAGTAAGTTGCCGAGTCACATATGTTATTGGCGGGCACCTGACCAAAGGACTGGTTAAAGAGAAAAATGAACTTTAACAAAAAAATAACAAAACGCCTTATTATCAATGGACTTGAAGTTTCCGCAATATTAGTGAGATCTTTTTATAAAAATATCAAAATAAAAAGAAAATTATTTATCGTAGTTTGTTTTTTTTTTTGAATTTTGGCATGATAATCGTTTTTTTTGAGAACCAAATTATTGCTATGAAAAAAAATTACCTGATCTTTATTTTTACTGTTTTACTATTTTCCTCCTATTCTCAAACTTTTAAGGTAGACTATGATAATTCTTCAAAATGGTTTTTAGGGTTAAATGTCGGTGCCGCATGGAATACAACTGATGTTACAAATAAAACGGATGCCGGGTGGGGGATTATTTTAGGTAAATCATACGGATACAATTTTTACAGCCCACTTACATTTGATATTAGAGCAAGATACCTGCGTGGGTTTTGGTACGGACAGGATACAGATACAAGTAGTGTGTCCGAGATTTCAGGTCAGGCACTTTCTGGATATACAAATCAAGGATTTACTGTTCACAATTTTCAATCAGATGTTCATCGCCTGGGCCTTGAATTAGCAATTCACTTAAATAGCATAACGAGTAGAACAGGATGGGACCCGTACATTTTTGGTGGCATAGGACTTACTTGGCATCAAACTTATTCTGATTTATTAAAAGCAACGGATTCAACATCTGGATCAGTTTATGACTATTCTTCTATGTTGGGTAATTTATCAAGTGTTGAAGATGAACTTGACGGGGTATACGATACACCATTAGATGGATACAAATCAGATTCATATAATGTAGCATTCATGCCCTCTTTAGGTTTTGGTTTAGGTTACAATATCGGTAAAAGAATTTCTTTGGGCATAGAACATAAAACAACTTTCACCTTGCGTGATGATTTTGATGGTTTAGTGTCAACTGTAAGGCCTAAAAATGATTTGTACCATTATACTTCCTTGTATTTACGATTTAGATTTAGAGGGAAACAGCCAACAGAAAATATTTCAGATATACCATGTAATCCCCCATCTATATCAATCACTCAATCTGTCTCAGACATAACTGTTACTAATCCTGAATTCCAAATCGAAGCGAAACTCATTAATATTTCAAACTCAAATCAAATAAGTTTGATGAATAACATCGGACAAAGTATACCATTCAATTTTAATTCTCGTACAGGAAAACTTTTGGCAAATGTCGCACTAGTTCCTGGAGAAAATTCTTTTACAATTCGCGTAAATAATGGTTGTGGTACAGATAGCAAGGTCATTCGCCCTACTTTATTAAATTGTTCCCTCCCTTCTGCAGTAATTATAAATCCAACGAGTTCAAATGCAACTGTAAAATCCCCAGCCTTTACTCTAACGGCCGTGGTTACGGGCGTTACAAGTATTCAAGGAATAAAATTAATGCAGAATAACGTTCTATTGAACGGTTACAGCTTTAATCCAAATAGTGGAGTTTTGCAGGCGAGCGTTAATCTGGCCCCTGGGAAAAATATTTTTAATTTAGAATTATTCAATGCTTGTGGAAATAACACTGTATTTTCAGAAGTAAATTATGATAATTGCACAGAACCAACCATAACACTTTTTTCTCCTTCATCAACAGGAACTACGGTTAATACCTCTCAGTTTAACTTATCAGCTTTAATTTCAGGTGTTACTGATAAAAGTCAAGTAGTAATTAGTCAAAATAATATTTCAAATAATACATTTACCTTAACCAATGGGGCGGTTAATTTAAATACAATTTTGAATCCTGGAATTAATACATTCATCATTTCCGCTTCAACAAGATGTGGTACAGCTTCACAAACCGTAACTGTAAATTACCAAACTTGTAATGCTCCAATAATTACATTAGTAAGTCCTCAGGCAAATTCTACAGTAACGACATCAAATCAATTGATTAAAACAAGTGTAGTAAATGTAGATTCTCGAGAAAATTTACTTGTAACGTTAAATGGATTAGCTTTAAAGAATATAAATTTCGTAAAGAATATAAATTCACTTGAGTTTCCCGTAAACTTAACAAACGGGGTTAATAGTATAACGATTACCGCAACCAATACTTGCGGAGCTGATGTTGAAACAATAATAATTACTTACAATCCTTGTATTGCTCCAAAAATTACCCTTTCTCCAATGTTAAGTACGGTGAATAATACTGCTTATTTTTACAGTGCTTCCATTGAAAATCACAGTACAAATCAAGGAATTAGTTTAACGCTCAACGGTAATCCGATAAACTACAGTTATTCAAATAATTTAGTATCTGCAAATGTAAATCTACAAAATGGCGTTAATACATTTATTCTTTCGGTGTCCAAAGAGTGCGGAACAGATACAAAAATATGGTCAGTTACAAACAATAATTGTATCAATCCTTCAATTATTTTAGAAAGCCCAACAGTCTCCGGAATTACTGTAAACTCGGCTAGTTTTAATTTTAAGTCATCTGTTATTGGAATGTCATCTACACAGGGTATACAGTTTAGTGTTAACGGAAGTCCATATTCCTTTACTTACACGAATGGAATTATTACAAGCACCCTAAACTTAGTTTCCGGCTCTAATATCATAAAAATAGTTGTTCAAAATGCTTGTGGAAACGACTCTGAAGAGCTAATATTAAATTATCAAAATTGCGAATCGCCTAAAATACTATTAAATCAACCCTCAAATAATAACTTTACAACAAATCAAGGAGTATTACTTTTAAATGCATCTCTCAGTAACATAGAAGGAAATCAGGGAATTACAGTAAAGTTGAATGGAGTTGGTATTCCATTTCAATTAAATTCAAACACGTTGTCATCAGCGGTTACATTACTTCCAGGAGCAAATACAATTTTGATATCAGTTTCTAATTCGTGCGGAACGGACTTGAAAGCGATTAATGTAAATTATGATAACTGTACGCTGCCTCAGATTTCAATCTCGAACAATGTTTCAACGACTACTGCACAGAATTTAATATTTACTGCATCTATAATGGGGTCTAATTTAAGTCAAGGAATATCTTTTTTACACAACGGGATCGCCAAGCCATATACCTTGAATGGATCTGTTTTTAGTTCAAATATCGTTTTAACCGAAGGATTAAATACCTTTATTTTGTCGGCAGTCAATTCATGCGGGAACGATTCAAAAACCTATTCTGTTAATTACACTCCTTGTTTGTCACCCACTGTTTCCATTTTAAACCCTGCTAGTAACAATCTTATCTTCAATGCGGGTAATTTTACCTTTCAAGCGCAGGTTTCTCATGTATCATCAAGCAATCAAATTTCAATAACTCACAACGGTCAAGCAATAAATAATTTTTCATTAGCCAACAATCAAGTTGTTTCAGCCATTAATCTTGTTGAAGGGAATAACACCATAAAAATAACAGTTTCAACATCCTGCGGATCAGAGTTCAAAATAATAAATATAACTGGTAGGGCATGTAATTCACCTACCGTAATCATAAATTCATCAACAAATTCAACATCTAATTCTTCGTACAATTTACAAGCATCAATCGCCAACGTTTCAACACCCCAAGGAATAAATATTTCTATCAATGGTGTTGCCCATTCAAACTTTACTTATTCCAATGGTAATTTAAGTTCTGCTCTAACTTTAATTAACGGAATTAACACGATAATTATTTCCGTAAATAATGAATGTGGAAATGCTTCAAAAACACACAATGTAACATTAAGTGAACCGTGCAATGCGCCTTCCATATCGTTTGTGAATCTTCCTCCTTCCGGAAGTTCAATTAATGCTAATTCAATACAATTGAGTGCTCAAATTGATAATTACAACGCAAATACGAACGTGGTGGTAAAAATTAATGGGAACATTACGAGTAATTATCAAAATGTTAATGGTTTAATATCCGGAAATATAAACCTTCCTGCCGTTCCAATATTAATTGAAATTACAGCATCAAATGAATGTGGAACCGATACTGAGACATATAGTATTAGTAAATGTAAAGCAGCAAGTATATCATTAATTTCTCCTAACTCAAACAATTTTACAACAACAAATAGCTCTGAAAATTTAATTTTTAATGTTTTTAACGTTAGTAATATGAATCAAATCCAAATTACGAATAATGGTCAAATAGTATCTAATATTTCATTCAATGGATCACAGGTTCAAACAGTTTTACAACTAACCCAAGGGCTAAATATAATAACTGTTTCAATTAACAATAACTGTAATTTAATCAATGAGTTGATCAACATTACTTACAATCAACCGAGTGGAAATTCATCTGGAAATAGTGGAAGTTCAATAAACAATTCAAATGGACAAAATTCGAATAATAATGGCAATTCATCTGGAAATAGCGGAAGCTCAATAAACAATTCAAATGGACAAAATTCAAATAGCAATGGAAACAATCAGGGTGGGGGTAATGGCAATCAGAACCAACCCAATAAAAAACCTTCTGTGAACAAACCAGCTGAAAATAAGACCAAACCCGAAGGAAACAAGCCTAAAACAGAGCAAAAACCCGGGGTGAAAAATGAAACTCCAAAAAATTCTCCGAATAAACCAGTTGTTCCAAAGGAAATAAAAAAAGGAGGAAATTAATAGGTAGAAGGTCAGATTTTTCTGACCTTTTTTATTCTCGACTATATCGTATTTCCATCATTTTTTCCTATATTTGCCCCCTAAAAAAATATTTTTATGGCTCTGATTGGAAAAATACGCGAAAAGTCATGGTTGCTTGTAATGTTGGTTGGTCTTGCTCTATTGGCATTTATTTTATCTGATTACAAATCAATCATGGGAGGATATTCGGATAACTATGGTTTAGGAACAGTATATGGTTCAAAGATAGACCCAAAGAAATACGATGATGCAGTTCAGCGATTTGAGCAACAGGGCAGAATGCAGGCTCAGCAGCAGCAACGTGAATATTCTCAGCAGGATCAGGAGCAAGCCAGTGAACAAGCCTGGTCTTACATTGTAGACAATGAAATTTTGTCACGCGAATACGAATCACTTGGAATAGATGTAAGTGAAACGGAATTTAAAGCATACCTGTATGGAACTGATGGTTTTACCATTTTACCTGAAATTGCTCAAAATTTCACTGACTCTGCAACGGGTGTTGTCAAAAAGAAAGAACTCGAGGCAAGGATAAAAGAAATGTCAACTTCAAAGAAAGCAGATGTGAAAAAACAGTGGGAGGAGGTAAAATTACAATTTACGGAGAGAAGGAAAAATGAAAAATACTCAGCTATTTTGAGTCAAGGAGTTTATGTAACGTCACTCGAGGCAGAGGATGAATACTATGCACAAAAAGAAACAAAAAATGTGTCAATTTTATGTAAGAAGTATTCAGATCTAAATGATGCGGAATTCAAGGTAAGTGACGATGAATTAAAAGAGTATTTTGAGAAGCATAAATCTGAAAAAAAATACAGTATTGAAAGCTCGAGAAGAGACTTAAAAGTCATGAACCTTGTTGTAGCTCCATCGAAGAAGGACACGATTGAGATGAATAAGATTATGATGAACCTTAAAGATGGATTTACAAAATCGTCGAATGATTCAGTATTTATTACAAAAAATAGTGACTTAAAGCTATACACATCAACAAAACAAGCAACTGCAGTACCTGTTGATCACCCAAAGGCAAATAGGTTTCTCACCTATCCTCGTGACTATGATACCATATTTAAGACCGCTACAATTGGCGCAATTGTAGGACCATATAATTCAAATAATTCAATGATAATTTCCAAGGTTATAGGTTTTACACCCTCAAAATTAAAAGCAAGGCACATTCTAATTGGAACAGATCAATCAGTCGACTCAACAGTGATTAATAAAAAAAAGAATTTCGCTGATAGTATTTTCAAATTAATAACGAAAGACAATTTTGAGGAGTTTGTAAAGAAACATAGTACGGATCAACCGTCAATTGAAAAAGGTGGTGTATATGACGATTTCCTGGAGGGTGAAATGGTTAAAGAATTTGGCGAATTCTGTGCTTCAAAGCCAATTGGAACAATTGGTATTGTCAAAACACAATTTGGTTTTCATATTATTGAGGTTTTGGAAAGAGCAGATACAAAATTCCCTGTATTAGCCTCCGTAGCCAAAGAATTTAAATCAAGTCAAGAAACTAGTGAGCTTAAAGAAAACGAAGCGTATAGCCTTCTTGAGAGCTTTGATGCGAAGTTAAATGCCGTTGATGATTTGGTTAAAAGAGGTAGCTTGTTTGACACGCTTGCAAAACAGAAGAAATATTTATCAAAAGATTTATCTATCATTGACAACGCACCCAGCTTGAAACAGATAGGTTCTACTTTTATCCAAGATAAAATTTTAAAATTCGCATATGGATCAGATATCAAGGCCGGTACATTGATGTCATCACCCATAAAGGACAAAGAAACGTACTTTATAGTTTACTTGGCATCCATTAAGAAAAAGGGTGAACCTACTTTTGAAGACGTAAAGGATAGGATGAAAATGGAGATTATCACTGAAAAAAAATTCAAACGATTATCAAATCAAATAAGTGTTGATAAGACGCTTGAAGACATGGCAAGAAGGGTAAATGTTCAAATTGTTAAGGCAGAACTGACATTTAAAAATCCGCAGATTGAAAATATTGGTTTTGAGCCGGAGGTTATCGGTTTCATATTCGCCGGTGTAAAAGACGGACAAAAAACAAAACCTATCAAAGGAAATTCTGGGATTTTTGTGGTGCGAATAGATGGTACCAAGAAAGCACCGGCAACGACAACATTTAAAGTTGAAAAAGATCAATTAATGACAACGCTCAAAGGACAAGCTCAAGGGCAAGTTATGGCAGCGCTTCGCAAGAAAGCCGACGTTGTTGATAATCGTAACTTTAATCGTTTAGGAATTATCAGAGAATAATAGCCAAATGGAACAGAAAGGCCACGTAATCGTTTCTGTTACCAATGACCTAGTTACTGATAACCGAGTTGCCAAGGTATGTGATTTCCTTTTCTCAGAGGGGTATTCCGTTACTCTCATCGGGCGAAAATTGAAAAGTTCATTTCCTATTTCTGAAAGAAAGTACAAGACTAAACGGTTATTACTCTTATTTACTAAAGGTCCGCTGTTCTATCTTGAATATAATATTCGACTTTTTCTCTATCTATTATTTCAAAGACCAACATTATTAGTTTCTAATGATTTAGACACACTATTGGCAAATTACCTTGTCTCGAAATGCAAAGCAGTAAAACTCGTTTACGATACCCATGAATATTTTACCGAAGTACCTGAATTAGTGGAAAACCCAACCAAACAAAAAATTTGGCAAAGGTTGGAAAAGTGGATTTTTCCAAAACTCAAAAATATATATACGGTTAATGATTCAATTGCGAAAATCTATTCGGAAAAATACGGAGTTCCAGTTCATGTTGTGCGAAATACAGCTCCAATTTTTGAATGTACCGAGAAAAAATCTCGAACTGATTTAGGACTGCCACTAGACAAATTCATACTGATTATTCAAGGTTCCGGCATCAATAGAAGGCGTGGGGCAGAGGAGATGGTTGAGGCAATGAATTTTATTGAAAATTCTTTGCTGTTAATTATCGGAAGTGGCGATATTTTGGAAGAATTAAAGTTAAAGGTAGAAGTTGAGAAATTGAGAGAAAAAGTACTGTTTTTACCCAAAATGCAATATGCCGAAATGATGCACTACACAATGAATGCCGATTTAGGATTAGCCATCGATCATACAGACATTTTAAACCACAAACTAGCTTTACCGAATAAATTCTTCGATTATATCCAGGCAGAGATTCCCATTTTGGCCACTGAAATTGTTGAGATTGTAAGAATAATTGAGAAATACAAAATTGGATATATACTGAAGGAGAAATTAACACCAGACTCGTTGGCCGAAAAAATTAATCAAATAAAGGATTTGTATTCAGGTGAAATAAATGAATTAAAAGAAAATCTGAAAAAGACCAAATCTTCTGAAAATTGGGATAATGAGAGTTTAAAACTGAAGAAAATTTATTCAAATTTGAATTAATAATTGTTAATTCCTTGTTTTCGTTTAAAAAATGGTCTACATTTGCTTTCATATTGCGGGGTGGAGCAGTTGGTAGCTCGTCGGGCTCATAACCCGAAGGCCGCACGTTCGAGTCGTGTCCCCGCTACTAGGAAAACCTGAGTCATTTGGCTCAGGTTTTTTTATGCCGTAAACTGAATCAAGCCGAAGGGTTGAATGAAGGATAAAGGCATAAAAAAGAGTTGCGAAGCAATTCGGTTTTCCTTGTTAAGCCCTCAATAACGTCCATCCGTGATGAAATGGAGGATATTCGTGTCCCCGCTACTAGGAAAAGCCAGTCGATCGACTGGCTTTTTGCATTTCTAGAAGTTTGGAAAGTTTACTTTCAAAAACGAAATCACTTAGGATAAAACTCAATTAAAATATATTGTAATTTTCGTATTTGATTTCAAATTTTGTCAATGAAGATCACCTACGAATTCTCAGCTCCCATTTGGAAACATTCCGCCACTGGGGGATGGTATTTTGTATCCTTACCCATAGAATTTTCTGAGGAAATACGTCAAAATATGAAATGGCAAGAAGAAGGTTGGGGAAGAATGAAGGCTAAAGCAAAAATTAGAGAAACTTTATGGGTTAACGCGATTTGGTATGATACAAAACTCAATACCTATATCCTTTCTGTAAAAGCCGAAATTCGTAAGAAGGAAAAGATTGAAATTGGAGATATTTTGGAAATTGAAATTATCCTTTAATTTCGTATCCAAATGTTAGATCCAATTGAAACATACCTCTCCGCAGTCAAAGCACTTTGTCCTAAATTTTCAGAAGAAGAACTGGAATACTTTCGAGGTGGCTTAAGCATTACCGAACTTCAACCAAAACATTTTTACATTCACGCGAATGCCATGCAACAAGAAATTGGTTTCGTCTATCAAGGTTTACTTCGTGCTTTTTACGTGGATGAAAAGGGCAATGAAATCACAGTAAATTTTATACCTGAAAACCGTTATGCCACGCATTATTCGGCCTTCATATCCAGAACTCCAAGTAAATATTACTTTCAATGTCTTGAACCCACAGTTCTTGTGACCCTTTCCTTTGAGCACATACAGGGAGGGTATGAAAAATTCACAAACATTGAACGCTACGGTCGTTTGGTAGCAGAGTCCGTGTTGAAGTCTCAACAAAAACGCATCGAGAGTTTTCTGTTCGAAACAGCAGAACAACGCTACCTTGATTTCATTCAAGAGAATCCGAATCTTTTCAATCGCATTTCTATATCGCACCTGTCTTCTTTTTTGGGAATAGAACGACAAACCTTGACGCGCATTCGGCGAAAGTTAGCAAAAAATTAAAGAAGAAACCATTGAGAAGAGTCACTAGACTGATCAAAATTATAACGTATTTTAGTATCCTAAATAGTTCCAAATGACTGCTCTCACAAAAAGTATCGACCAGATTGTAAGTCTCACAGAAGAGGAAATAAGCGCCATTGAAAAAGCATATAACACCGTTGAAATTTCTAAAGGCGACCTATTTATAGCACAAGGAAAAGTTTGCGATCAGGTCGCTTTTGTGGTTTATGGTAAGCTTAGAAATTTTTATTTTGATGAAGCTGGAAATGAGGTTACTTGTTATTTTGTTACCCCTAACAATTTTGTTTCTGCATTTAGTAGCTTTCTAACCAATGCACCTACTCATGAAAATATTTCTGCGTTGGAGGATACCTTGCTTAGAACAATCTCAAAAAAAGATTTGGAAGCGCTTTGTGAGTTAGTTCCAAAAATGCAGATCTTTAGACGGGTTATTGTTGAGAACCTTTTCATTACCATGGAAAAAAGAATCATGATGTTACAATCGCAATCAGCGCACGAACGTTATGAAAAAATGATCAAAGAAAATCCAGATATTCTTTTAAGTGTACCACTGCAATATACCGCATCCTTTTTAGGAATCACCCCTCAACATTTGAGCAGATTGAGAAAAGAGTTAGCGAAGTAATTTCTTAACATTTGTTCAGTGGATTGATAGAACGCCTGAATAAGTTTGTTGTATCATTTTTGAATGCAACAACGATGAAAAAATTCTTACTAGTTCTTGGAATAATCAGTCTTATTTCGTCTTCCAGTTTCGCTCAAACCGAGCAGAAAAAAAGTAAATATGCCATTGAAACAGATATTTTATGGCCATTTTTAGTGCAAACAACACGAACGCACTACACCATTAAAATCTGGGAGAAAGGAAATCTAAGAGGTGATGTGTATGTGGGATTAAACATCGATTTCCCAAGAGACCGCGCCACAGAAGGTCGTTTTGCCGATTATAGTATTGCGAGTGGATACCGGCAATATCTTTGGAAAGGGCTGCATCTCGAATTTTCTCAAACTATCGGCATGGGCGTATTGCAAAATCACGTAACCACTGGAATAAATTACAAAAGCTTTGATTGTTTAGTTACGGGGTATGTTGGATATAAATTTGAGTTTGCCAAAAAGAAACTTTACATTCTTCCTCAGTTTGGGGTTGCTCAAGTGCTTTACAAATCCAATCCATGGCCCATTTACGAGGATGAAACCTTAACCAAAGAAGTAGGAGAAACACCATTTATGTTCGGTTCATTGAGGTTTGGGTATAATTTTTAAGCTATGATTAATACGATTATGAAAATCATAAAAAGCAAACTAATTATTTCAATTAAGACAGTGCTAATCATTGTAACAAGTTCGATTGCACTTCAATCAAATGCCCAAGATTGGAAGACCGAAAAAAAAGTGAACGTTGTTTTTGGGTTAATCCAACCGATTTTTGCGAAAGGGTTTAATATCGAAGGAAATTACATTCACAAACGATTGATTTTTGATTACTCGCATGGTGCCTCGCTGGATTTAGCCGAAACTACAGTAAATCCGGAAGAAATCGAACAGTTTGCAAAACTAGCACATGTTCATCACAATATTATAGAATTCCCGGACAAGTATGATACTTTGCTTGGAGAGCGTGGCGTAAACTTGAGTGGTGGTCAAAAACAACGAATAAGTATTGCTAGGGCGTTAATTCGAAAACCTAAATTACTTCTCTTAGATGATTGCCTCTCTGCTGTAGACACTGAAACAGAGGAAATAATTTTGAAGAATCTTCATTCGGAAAGATCTGGCAATAGCACTGTCATTGTCAGCCATCGAATTTCTACCATTCGCAATGCCGATTATATCTTATACTTAGAAAAAGGTGAAATTACTGAGCAAGGCACGCATGAACAATTGTTAGGCGTTAATGGAAAATACGCTGAAATGTATAGGAATCAGTTAGAAAAAAAATAATACTTTTGAAATATAGAATTTTACATTTTTTTTATATAAAAATGCGAATCATGCGTTTAATTAACTTCATTTTTCTATTCTGTCTGTTAAATTACAATAGAAATAATTTTCATGCACAAATTAACATTATTGAAATAAATAATCAAAAATGGTGTAAAGAGAACTTAGTAGTAAAAAATTTTAGGAATGGAGATCCAATTCCTGAGGCTAAAACAGATGATGATTGGCGAAAAGCTTATAATGATGGGAAACCAGCTTGGTGCTATTATAACAACAATTCAAAGAATGAAAGCAAAGGTATTCTCTATAATTGGTTTGCCATTTCAGACTCAAGAGGCTTGGCTCCTGAAGGGTTTCATGTTCCAACTATCGATGATGTAGAAGAGCTCATTAATTTCGTTGGAGAAGATGCTGGTTATAAAACAAAATCGATTACTAATTGGGAAGGTTTAGTCAGAGTTTACCAAATTGATAAATGCAAAGAAAAAAACGAAAATACACCTTACATTGACATTTCAGAATCTTGTTATAATTTCATTATAAAAAATTCTTCTAGTTCAGTAAATCGAATTTGTAAGGATGTATACATTGGTTGTGGTAACAATAAATTTAATTTAGAAGTCAAACCATTTGGTCTAAGATATTTTAATGGATCTTTTCATGGGAACTTCAGTGAAAAGTTTTTTAATCAAAACAGTAAAGATGAATTTGATTTCGATTGTGATTTAGTTCAGATTTTATCCATATTGGGGATTACTTTAAGTGAAAACTCCATAAAAAGAACAACAGAAGGGACACAAATTAATATCAAAAATGAACTTGATGAATTTAAACATGAGGTATTTTTTTGGACAAATAGTGAATCTGGAGTAAATAGTGCTCATTATTGGCGATACAATTACAGAGAAACTGAAATAATTCGTAGCACAGGATCCAAAGGAAATGGTTATGTTGTAAAATTATTAAAGGACTAAAAATTAAATTTTAGTCTTTTTAATTTTGTAAATTATATACTCGCTTTTTACTTCATTACTCAGTATATTATTTTCTCGTTTAATAATCATTTTTTAAAATAAAAAACACAATATTGTATTTTTTTTATATATTCGTACACGAGTGCGGATTCTGAAAAGCCATAATAGAGTAAGAAAAATACAAACTAACTATTTATGATTAAAAAATTTATATTAATTGGTGGTGTGTCCATCGCGTTAATGAGTTGTAAAGGCGGTAAGATTGCGGCCATATTTGACAGCTCAGAAGTACCTATGTACGTTAGTGCCGGCGAATTAGCTTCGCTAACTACAGGAATGACCAAGGAAGAATCAAAGTCCAAGCTTGGTAATTTAAGTCCATTTGATATTCTTATTGCTCAAGAGGACGGTTGTGAATTACATCAGTACAAATATAAAAAGCCTGCGAAAGAAATGTCATCCACCAAAGCAAATATGTCGGAAGGTCTGACTGAGGGAGACAAAAGATATCGTGATGAATCTGATGCTTATTTAATCTATAAAAACGACAAATTAGAATCAGTACTTACTGATTCGGGTAAAAAAGATGCAGTCAATTTATTAAACGACATTTCTGCTGCTCAAGCAGTTTGTAGTGAGGCTGGACTTAGAGGAAGTACTGATCCACAAAGTCTAAATTATAATCCTAATGCCATAATTGACGACGGTTCAGGTGAATATTGTCCTTGCGGATACGTTAAAAATGAAAACTTTAATCCCAAAAGACCTGTTAGTGACTGCAACTCAAAATGTTTAAAAATAAACACTGAAGAGGGAGCGGAAAAAAATGAAAATGAATCTAATTGTAATAATTGCGACTTAATTGACAAATTATCAAAGTCTAATGCAAATATCAATATTAATTTAGATGTAAATGGAAATGATTCTAAAGGTAATTCCAATAACAACAATTCGAAAAATTCAAATAATTCAAAGTCTTCAATTATTCCTTCAAATAAAGGAAATAAAGGAGGAAATAGTAATAAAAATGAATCTAAATCTGAAAAGTCGACCGGAGGTTCTGTAAAAAAACTAGTTAAAATTAATTAATGTTATTTAAATCTTTAAAAATGAAAAAATATATAATTATCGCTCTTGCGGCATCTACGCTTCTTGTTTCGTGTAGATCGAAAAAAACTGCGGCGCCAAGTTCAAGTAAAATTGTAAACAATTATGCGACGACAACAGAAAATATTTTTAAACTATCAAACGGGATGTCATTAGAGGATGTACAACGAACTCTTAATTGTGAACCAACTGATTTTTACTATAATTTGAAAAATAATCAAAAAGTACTTGTTTTTAAATACCGAAAGAACTATCAAAAAGTACCTGTAAACCAAAAGGATCATGCTAAGTATTTAAGAGGAGGTAAGCCTATTTACAAGGAAGAGAACAATTTATATACTGTTTTTGATTCGAAAACAAATAAACTTCAATATTATATAACTGACTCCGGTAGAAAAGCAGGAAAAGGTGAAATTATGGAAGCTTTAAAAATAAAAATAAGAAATTAATAATGATCAATAGAAGGGTCTTTGGACCCTTCTATACAATTCAAGTATTATGTTAAAAAACATTTTTTATTGTACATTTTTTTTCTTTTTGTATAATATTTCGTTTTCCCAAGCAATTATTCAAGGGTATTCTATGATGTATGGAGGAGCTAAATACAAGAAAAGTGAAACACTTCCAGATGAAGATACTTCAAAATATTCTATATTTTATAGTCCGATAAATGATGTTCAAGGTTCATTTTCTTCTTTCAATTTAGACTATTTTATTAAACTGAGATGGAAAAAGAATTTATATTTAAAGTCAAATGTAGGGTTTTGTAATTACTCAAGTAAAACTCGACTTTTTACTGACTACAATACTTTTCCTAGTAGTGAATGGAATTATGAATTCACCAAAGGAAATGACCACAAAGTATCCAATGCAGGAATTTTACTTGGAGCTGGATTAGATTATAAAATCAAAAATTTTTCAATGGGGCTTAATTTTCAATATATGCTTTTTAGACTTTGGAGGTCGGGTAGAGTAAAAGGAAAGGATATTGAAGATTTTGAAACCCAAAATTGGGATGTTGACCCAGTGTATTCTACAGTGGTATTTTATAATAATTCTACTATTTCTATTGACTTGGAGTATACTCTAAAACGTTTCGGTTTTAAATACAGTTATTTAATGGCTAGTGATCGACCAATCAATCAGTTTGGCATTACGTATAATCTAAAATACGACTGGAGAGAAGTTCCTCAATAATGGACATGTTACTTAGTTATTTAAAAGCACTCTTCGGAGTGCTTTTTTTTATCCAATAAGTTGCTGAAAAAGCAAGGAATTTGGTTGAAGGTATTCGAAATCAAATCCTTTGTCTCGAAGCTTGTTTTCAATAGAAATTCTATGATCTGCTTGAGCTGTTTCTATACCGACAACTGCTGGGCCACTTTCGCGTCCGGTTTTGCTGGAAAATTGAAAATAAACGATATCATCTGTTGGACCTACTACATCTGAAACGAATTCTTTCAACGCTCCTGGCCGTTGCGGAAAGCGAATAAGAAAATAATGTTTCAATCCTTCATACAACATCCAACGCTCTCTGATTTCTTCTGTTCGAGTAATATCGTTATTTCCACCACTAACGATTAATACAATAGTTTTGTCCTTAATTTCTTCTGGAAGTAGTTGTTCCAAAGCAGCAACCGTTAGCGCTCCAGCAGGTTCAACAACGATTCCAAATTCATTGTAGAGTTGTAATATCGTTCCACAGATTTTACCTTCATCAACGAGAAGCATTTTCGACAACTTGTTTTTACAAATCTCAAAATTCAAATCTAATTACCGCATACAATACTATGAGCATTGGAATTGGGGTTTATGGCCATTATCAACCCTTCAAAAACAAAACGTCCTTCTTAAAAGGAATTATGATTTCTCCTAGTATCCGTTTTTGGCCAACAATATCTTCTACCCTTGGAAGTGACGGTTTTACATACCTGAACAAGAATACAGTAAAAAATGAGGTATTAAAGACACTGGAGGTTGGTCCGGGATTTAAACCTTTCATTTACAATATCAGCATTGGCTATTCTTTTGGTTTGAAATAGATAAGTACTAATAGATTGTAATTTTTTAAATGACCATTTGTTCTTAACCTTTAATGAATTAATCAGATTTTGACACATTTGTGTCAGGTCGAAAGCAACCATCTTACTGAACTTTGTATCAAACAAAAAGATACAAATGAAAGTAACCATCTTCGGTGCTACCGGATTTTCAGGAAAAGTTATTTTAGGAGAAGCCCTCAAACAAGGACATGAAGTAACCATTCTGGTACGTGATACATCCAAAGTTCAATTCAAGCATAAAAATCTAACTATAGTCGAAGGAAATGTGCTCGATCCACAAACAGTTGCTTCCGTTTTACACCATCAAGAGGCGGTCATCCAATGCTTGGGCGTAGGTGGTAAAGGTGATGGTAAACCAACTACCTTCATTTCCGATGCAACGAAAGTCATTGTTGATGAAATGCAAAAACAGCAAATCAAACGCCTGATTGCCATGAGTAATGTGGGAGCCGGAAACAGCATTGCTTTTCAACCGTGGTTTTTTACCAAAATCATCCTTCCTTATTTCATGAAATGGCTGAAAATCATCATTGAAGACAAGAACCGTATGGAGCCCATTATTATGAATAGCAACCTTGATTGGACGATTGTTCGTTGTCCCAATATCACAGATAAACCGGCAAAAGGAACGTGCAACACTACACTCGACGGCAAAGGGCTCAAATTATCCGTTACCCTTCCGGATTTATCGAAATTCATGGTCGAACAATTGAAACAAAAGGCTTTCATCAAGCAAGCACCTTCCGTAAGTAATTAAGTTGGAAATCAACAAACGTTTAAAAGAACTAAAATGATTCACACCAATCTTGGTAAAATTGCCGTTTATCCTAAGCTAGTTGATTCAGATAAGACACCCATCATTTTCCTTCACGGCGTGTATTTTGACCACCACCTGTGGGATGAGGTTATTAATTCCATTAACGACCGAACCACTTTCTCCATTGACATGCCTTTTCATGGTTTGAGTCAGGAAATTACCAAAAACGACTGGTCGCTGAATGATTGTGCCGATATGCTTTTTGAAATTCTGAATAGTTTACAGATTGTCAAAGTAATTGCTGTCGGCCACTCCTGGGGAAGCATGACCATTCTTCGGGCAGCATCCAAGCAACCAGAGCGATTTGAAAGTGTTTTGCTTTGTAATATGCCGTTTCTTGCAGGCACAAAAAAACAAAAGATCACGTTCAGACTTCAGCATTCCATGTTGCTTTTCAGAAATTTTTACACGAAGCAAGCCGCCAAAGCATTGTTCGGAAAAACATCACTAAAAGAAAATCCTTCTTTGGTCAATCAACTAAAACGACCAATGGATTTGTTGTCAAACGCTCAGATTAAACACACAGACAAAGCGGTGATTGAAGATGCCGAAGATGCGCGCGAATTGATCAAAAATTTAAAGGTCAGAGCGCTTGCTCTAAAAGGGATTGAAGATTATGTGCCCGCGGCTCCAAGTATTGAAACGCTGATTATTGGAGGTGGACATATTAGTCCCTTGGAACAACCGGAAGAAGTACTGAATTTAGTTAAAAGTCTTCTGATTTAATTTTCTGTATTTAAGGTGTTTTTATTTTGGCTAGTAGAGTATTTTTACTTCGAGTTACAGCAATTCAGCCATTTTGAAAAATTTAAAAGTTTCTAATTTATACATTTCAAGTCGTTCCATTTCCCCCAACCCCTCCCAAATCATGATTTTAAGTTAACTTTACATTAAACTTAACTTTATGAAAACACGTTTATTCTTGGCAGCTTTATGCCTTTTTACTTTGGGGTCAACTTTTTCCCAAGCAATTAACGAGGGCTTTGCCAACGTTGCCGGTCTAACGGCCGCGGGATGGAATCAGCAAAACCTGAGCACGCCGATTGGAAGTAATCCGAATTGGGTACAAGGAAGTTCTGCAGTTTTTCCTCAGAATTCGGCTCCGGTGGACTCCTACATTGCTTCAAATAATAACGCAGTTGCTGGCGCAGCTACGATCAGCAATTGGTTAATCACACCAACGCTCAACCTAAGCAATGGCGATATTATTACGTTTTACACCCGTTCAACAGGAAGTATTTATCCCGACAACCTGCAAGTTCGTATGAGTACCAATGGTTCGAGTACCAACGTTGGAGCAACCAATACTTCCGTGGGGGATTTTTCGAATTTATTACTTGAAGTAAATCCTGCTCTAACGGCTGCGGGTTACCCTTCCACTTGGACCCAATACACGATCACCGTTTCGGGTTTGGCGGCACCAACTTCTGGCCGAATCGCTTTTCGCTATTACGTTCCAAACGGGGGGCCGAACGGTCTTAATTCCGATTTTATCGGAATCGATGATTTTGTGTATACGCCTGTCCAATCGTGTAACCTCACCGCTACGGCAAGTGCCAATAATGCCATGGGAGGCGCGCCCAACGGAACAGTAACCTTGAGTTTAGCCAATGGAACAGCTCCTTATACCTATCTGTGGTCGAGCGGTCAAGTTACCCAGAATTTATCCGGACTCGCTCCAGGAACGTATTCGGTTACGGTAACGGATGCTGCAGGATGTACAGCTTCTGCCTCTGCCAATGTCCTCAACCTTGCTGGACCAACGGTTTTACCCAATTCCAATGAGGTGAGCAGCTACCAGGTCGTGAACGGTGGTTTTACCCCCCAATGGGTTTGTCCAAATCAGACGCTACAAACCGATGGTGGAATCATGAAAATTTATTTAGAATCAGGCGCTACGATGATCACAGGT